>LWDU01034270.1_pt1 | contig 253371 bp, 218 predicted proteins | sample 727161 | NCBI WGS metagenome assembly LWDU01 (sample SAMN04566230, study PRJNA314399) | hydrothermal vent metagenome | isolation source: deep sea hydrothermal plume seawater | place: Mexico: Gulf of California, Guaymas Basin | collected 2004-07-11 | reverse complement strand
CCGGAGGTTATTCGCCCCAACGGCATCATAATTTCGCCAGATGACAGGACCCTGTATGTCATTGAGACCGAGCAGGGTGCGCAGGGGCCGCGACTGATCCGCGCCTATGACCTGAGCAGCGCCGGCACCGTCAGTAATATGCGGGTGTTTCACGATTTCTTTCCGGGACGCAGCGGCGACGGCATGACGATCGATAGCGAGGGCAATTTATACGTCGCCGCGGGGCTGAACCAGCTGCGTGGGACTAGCGAAACGTTGGCTACTGTAGCCGGTATCCATGTGTTCTCGCCGTCAGGTGAACTGCTCGAGCACATTCCAATTCCCGAGGACACCATCACCAATGCAGCCTTTGGTGGGCCCGATTTGCGCACCTTGTATGTCACCGCGGGCAAGACTTTGTTCAGCTTCAGAACTGACATCACCGGAACCCGGCGCTGAAACGCAGCAGGCGCAGCAGCAACAATGAGTGCAAGAAAGTCACTGCAGAATTTATGTGCTAAAGTACTTCGATACCCGTGAATAAAACCAGGTTTGCCTGGCCATCTGACGCTCACATAAAAACAAAAGAACAATGCGTATTACATTTACAGCTACAGCTGTTTGCTTCGTAGCGACACTGGCACTGACCCCCGGGCAACCTATTGGGCGCCCAACTGCCACCGGTCGAAAGTTTTCGTATTAACAAAGGGACTAGCCCAGGGGGACGGATTTATTTTTCTGCTTTTGTCAGCAAATGCAGCTGGATCAAAGTCTGATATTACTAAAAATTGATTTACCGCTTCACAGCTATTGACTGTACCTCGAAGCGCGCATCAAACAGCAGGGTGCCCGCACCAAGAAATGCCCTGGCAGGAAATTCCCGAGTAAAGTAAGTGCGATACACCGCATTAAAAGCGTCGTAGTGGGCGACATCGGAGCAGAATATCTGCACGTATACCAGGTCATCCATGGTCATGCCGGCCTGCTCCAGTGTGGCCTTGATCGAGTCCAGCACCAATCGGGCTTCTTCCGCCGGATCATCGGGAACCTGGCCATTGACCAGACCGAGCATGCCGGACAGATATAGAGTCTCTCCTATCTGCACCGCGCCACTAAATGGCGGCACACCTGATTCTGTTGCGCTGCGGGCATTGATATAGTTTCTCTCTTGCCCAAGTGCCAGGTTTGACCCAAGCAGAGCCAGTAATATGAATGTTGAGGCCAGCATCTTGTTCTTGTTCATTGCAATTCCTTTCCTTTCTTGATTGTTGTTCGAGTTAAGCACCTTATCAGGTTCATTTTCACTAAGCCCTATTTACCCCTGATTTACATGCCTCTTGGTTCCGGAATCCCGGTGATTACACGTGGTACTGCGAGTCAATTGCGGGGGCTATCAGGGTACTCTGACAGCCCGGATTTCAATTTCTACCAGCCAGCCCGGTACCACCAGGCCCGCGATCTCGATGAAGGAACGCACCGGTTTCAGCGGATTACCTTCACTGCCGAAAAACTCCCGGTAGGCGCGATTAAATCCATCAAAATCCAGCAGCCCGTACTCGCCAGCCACTGCGAAGGCTCTTACCTGGACAATATCGGACATGGACCAACCTTCGGCCTCCAGAGTGGTTCTGAAATTCGTGAAAGTGCTTCGGGTCTGCTCTTCCATGGTTCCCATCGTGCCATCTTCCTTGCGCGATGCGCCGGAGCCACTTAAGTAAAGCGTCTCTGCCCCGGCCGGAATTTTAATGGTGGCGTAGAAATGCCTGCCTTCACCTTTACGCTCGATACCGCCGGTGCTGGTTGCAATCGGCTCCGGTGCCGACGCTGTTTCTACTGCCGCTGCGACCGGCGCATCGTTTCCTGTTGCCAGTTCGTCGGTATTACCACCACCTGCCATCCTGACAACGACAATCACTACCGCCAGTCCCAAGCCGGTGATGAGGGCCATATTAAAATTGCTCATCCGGGGAGGAACTAACTCCGACTCAAGCCCTTCCTCTGCCACCACTTCTTCAACGATGTCGCTAACTTCTGCTTCGCTATCTTGCTCTACATTTTTCGGCATTTTTATTCCTCGGTTTAGTCGTAAGGCTCTGGCCAGTTAGCAAGTCCAGGGACTCGTCAGCGCCAGTAAAAGGGATCGATTTTTCCTGCGTTGAAGTCTATCTCTGTGGGTGGGTGTGTTTGTTTTTTATTCCAGCGTACCGATATAAGCGAGCACATCGTTCATGTCCTGGTCAGTCTGAAGCGCCTGCATACCCGCTCGCATCTGTCTTGGTTAGTTGGTACAAAAAACTAAGCAGCGCAGCAAAGAAGATTAGATTTAAGATCGCAAGGGCTGACATATTAGGGCTCCTCAGTGCAGGCCGGTGCCTAGGTAGGCTGCAGTTTTGCTTAAATTACTCGGTTTACAGACCGAATTGTTGTTTTATTGAGTAACAGTAGCTCACCGGAGTATATAGCTCACTCACAGTTAGACCAAGTTTGGTTTGGGTCTATTCAATCTTTAGTAATAAAACTATTTACCCTTACCCAGCGTGTTGATGTAACTGACTACGTTGATAATGTCACCTTCGCTGGCAAGAGTTCGGGCCATGATCGCCATCTGTTGCCCGTAAGTGTCCCCTGGCTGATTTCCACGATAGCCTGCCAGAAAATTCTTCAACTGTGTCACCAGGTACCAATCGTTCTGACCAGCTAGAGCAGGTGCCCCAAGACTTTGATTACCTTCTCCCTCTGCCCCATGGCAGGTAACGCAGACACTGTAGAACTCTCGTCCCGCCATGGCATCGCCCTGAATCGTGACCTCCGAAGGCTTATATTCCCAGCTCTCTACCCAATCGAGTATTTCAGCGATGCTTTCATCTGTTAATTTGGCCGCCATCGGCTGCATAGCGACTCCTTCAATATCACGCGGGTGAACTCCACGCAATCCGGCTCGATAACTTTCAAGTTGTCGCTTTAGATACCAGTCTTCCATTCCTGCTAGCCGCGGCGCTTGAACGCCATAGTTACCACGACCATCGGCACCATGACATGTAGTACAGTAACGATCATCATAGGATTCATTCTCTTCAGCCGCATTTGACTTCATCAATTGCAGGCTGAACATAAACACGAGGGGTATTATTAGTCGCATTCTATTCATTCTAATGTCTCAGAAAGGGCCAGGTATCCGCCAGGTACATAAAACAAGTTTATGCTAATTCTGCACGCACTCGCTTATCCAAATCTTCCATTGCCCAGTGTGCAGATTGAATCGCACTCTCCATCCAGGCTGCATGTACTGTAATTTGATCACCTATAACATAATGTCGGCCATTAACAGGTTTTTGCAAAGTATCGAACATAAGCTGTTCCTCCGCTGTCCAACCACTAAAGCTTCGATTCCAACGAGCGGCACAACCAAGCATGTGATTCATCCGGTGCCATGCAATTGTGACTGGCTTTTCAACTAGACTTCGATAGTTTGAATGTACTTTCTCTCCATCCTTTATATGACTTTCGATTCTTTCCTCTTGTGTCATGTTGGTATGATACATGCCTCCTTGGAAGTTATACGCAGCGAGAATAACTCCTTTATTTTTATGTATCCCACCAGAAGGGTACCAAATGCTCGAACTACGATTGTTCATTCGAGTAATACCCCCATAAATGTCCTCTTTCTCCCAAAACCTTTCTTTTGCTTGGAATGCTGCTTTATATGCATCACCCCTTCGCACATACTTCATAGCTTTAACATAGTCAGCCGGAAAATTGTGGTCCAAGCCAGTAATTAAATGAGTGGGGATACAACTAAAGCAGTAATCAACATTTAAAGAATGTCTAACTCCATCTTGGTCATAAGTTATTTCTACACCATTGTTCGTAACATTTATTGCTGAAACCATAGCCCGGTATTTCACTTCCTGACCAACCACTCTCAGAAACCCGGCGATTATGTTATCCATGCCGTCTTTGGCTTGAAATAAGGGAGGGCCTTGCTCCCCTTCACTTGCCGTCATTGTCCTCCCTCCCAATCGACTTTTTAAAAGATCTCGAAACTCAATTATGTCCTTTTGCACACCATGTGTGGTGTATCCTCCAGTCTTGTATCCGCTTCTCGAACTTCCTGTATACTCGCCACCCTCGCGCAAATCTCCAAATGAATGAATAATACTGAGTAGATTTTCTGCCTCAAGCTCGGTGAATGGCTCATTCATTTCTTGTTCTGACATTGATTTTGCCAACATTTCCGCAAGAAAACCGCGAACGTTGGTCTTGTAGTCTTTTATACGGACAGGTTTACCGCCTAAAAATGCATCATCTTGGAAATAGGCATTGTTGTTTTCCCCAACGAAAACCTCGAGCTCTACATCGAGCTCTTTACAGTAGGCCAGTAAATTATTATGAAAGCTAGGAATGCGCGCGGCGCCGCCGTTAAAATACATGTGAGGGTCATCGTCAAACTCACAGTAATGGCGATTCCCAATTTCATCAATAAGGTCCCCATTACGCACAGTAAAGACTCTGCCTCCACATCGATGAGAGGCTTCCAATATGGTGCACTCATATCCTCGCTTACGTAATTCATAAGCGACCGTCAATCCAGAAAGCCCCCCTCCAAGAATTGCTACTTTCTTACTATTCGTGCCAAGGGCGAAAAGATCGAGTGCTTTTGCAGTCTTTGTGACTGGTAACAATCCTAGTGCCGAACCAGCTCTGAGCGCTGCTGAGGTCCCTCCTACAGCTCCTACTAGATTAAGAAATTCGCGTCTCGTTACTAACTTCTTCATTTCAACCTTCCTAACCGTGTGGAGAAAAGACACATGCCAGCAATCTTTGGTGCAACACCAATCGTGCCTGCGTGCTCTAATTCACTAAAAAATCAGCAGCTGAGTCGACACGCTGCGGATTTACGAGGAAATCTCAGCAGGGAGGGTCACAATGGTTCAGGCATTATATCGCCGGCATAGCGGAAGTGCATGGAAATTTGAATCACTTTTCAGCCAGGTATCGTCGGCAAAATTGGGAGTACCCTGCAAGGGGTTACCGGATTTCCCCACGCCACGACAAGCCGATCAGTTCTGCTCGTACTGGGTTTTGCTGGAGTCAGATTCTGCGCCGGGCTCCCCGAGCAGTGACACATTGTACCCCGTCAGCTCAAGTTGGACATAGTCTCCATTCCTCATAGCTTGCTCCGGGAGGAGAGATTGGTTTGCGTGGCCATACCATAAGAATGCTTCGGCTAATTCGGCAACGCTCACTCGGAAAATTCAACTGCCCCCAATCGAATCGAATTCTATTGCTTACCATAGATGATTTGGCTCGTTTGTATCCGGCATGATAATTGATTTATCGCCAGGCTTTCCGGGAATCCCAATAAAAATTCGGCATATCGACTAATTCGCACGCACCGAGAAGTTGTATGAGCCTTGATAGACTACGGGTTCGTCACCAACGACTGTAGTCCAGTGCACCGTATATTCACCCGCTATAAGTGGCTGCATTATCTCAATCATAAGATCATCCGCCGCCATGGTATGCAGGCCCCGTAAGGGATATTCGCCAGCCGGCCCGGTCAGGCTGACATTGCTTCGCGACACATTCGGCAAGGCATCATAATACAGTCTGAGAGTACGTGGCGCCCTAGTGAACTCTCCACCAATTTCAGGCTCGGCACTCAACAGAGGTGTATAAGCAGAATTTCCTATACAGCCTGACAGCAGGACGGCAATAGTCGTCAGGTAGAGGGCAAATCGGATATTTCCAGTTGCAGCCATGACAGTATCTTTGGGTACGCAATAAGAACCAAGAATGGACTTAATAGTAACGCCCGCAACGGAGAATTACATCCCCATGGAAAGTGCGGGCAATATTCTAAGAGATTTTCGGGAGGGACAGAGGTAGTGACTAGCGTGGCTAAACAGTATTGTTGCAAGAATCAGGGGAGGGGTTCTAGTGCTGGCTCCGCTTCAACTTCACTTGAGATAATTCTCTGGCAAATTCATCAAGTTTCATCCTGATCTCTGCTTCTTTCTTTAACTTCAAATAGAGTTTGTCGCGGTCGGATAGGTCTTCTTGAACAATTTTATTCACGGATTTATCGACTACTGCTGGCGCGATTTTATTCATTCCTTGCGACTCCGGCTTCTGTCAAACGAAATTCCAATATTGGGTAAATGGGTTTTTTCTGGCTAGTAGTGTGTTTATTCTTATTCTCTTTGTAGCCATCTTTACTTTAGTTATCACGATCAGAAGTAATCTAATTGCCCAATATCAGCATTGTCTTCACCGCCTTTTTCTGTCTGGAGGGCTTCCTTACCCAAAAAAATCAATAAGTTAGCGCTTACTATGGATCGCAACATATAGTGTTAATTAATCAAAGTCAAACAATATCTAGTAGCTATCACATCAAATTCCGATAATTGCGGCCACAAATAATAAATGGTAAACCAGCCCCTAAACCCCCACTCCCGATTCCCCCACCTATATCCTCAGCCAATCCAAACACTTAGCTAAATTTCTCCACATTCAAATTCATCTTTTATAAGGACATACTATTTATATTATTTCATTGAATTACTATATTATTAATTCCAATTTCGTAGGATGAATCTTGAATCGGGGGAAGAGGAAACTCAGGTTTATGTGGGGAATTGAGGTGGTTACGAGACCCGTGTGCAGGGTAACGGTATTGGTTTGATCTAGCGGGGGTGTTGCGGATGCTTTTAGGATCAGGTGCCGTATAACAACCTTGCTGACTGAACTCCTCTAATCCACTTGTGGGGATGTTTCAGATCTACCCCCAATTTGATTCGGCGGCGGTGAAAGTGGAGAAGTGATTGCTCGGAACCGGCGGCGACTGAATAGTATTTGTGAAAAGCGGTTGCGCCTCGTAGCCAGCTTTCGGCATGAATACCCAGCTTCTGGAAAATCTGGTGCTTCTGCTCCAGCAGCCGAAAATTTTCCGGCTTCAGTCGATCACCGGCAACTAAGATTTTACATGTCGTATCCAATAAGTCGAAGTAGCTCTTTTGCGTCAGAGGCAATGTGCCTCCATTACTGCCATGCTGACTCGCCAGGGCTTTCAGTTTCGCCTGTTTTTTGGATCGACGCCCAACAAGGTGTTTACTGGCGCGCCGTGTCAGCAGCCGATGCTGCCGATAACTGCGGTGCTTCACCTTCATGGCATGACGGATCAGCCGCTCCTGGATAGAGGTAAAATCACTGCCTTCCAGTGACTCACTCAATCGCGCCCGTACCGGATTTAAATCTACATAGGCCATGCAGGTAACCAGGGCTTTATCGTCCAACAGGGCCTGGCTCTTGAAGCGGCCTTCCCAGAATCTTCCCGTGCACTCATCTTCCTTATTCGCCGCCCTAGCCAGGGTTTCATTCAGGCAACGCATAAACCAACTAATATCCACCAACCGTTGCCGCCACAGACTCACGCTTTTCTGTAGTTGTCTCTGAGCTGCCCTGCTGGTTTTATTTTTCAGCAGGGTCTCAAGCAAAGCCCCGTTACGTGGAAACAGCGCCGTCCAGCGGTTGATCACTTCAGCGTCTGTCCATGCTTCCGCCTGCGACTGATTTACATACAGAACCAGATGGTAATGATTACTCATTACAGCGTAGGCGCAGATTTCCACAGAGAATTGTGCAGCAAGTTGCTTAATATGTGTCACCAGCCATTGCTTGCGGTGATCGAAATTCTTACCGGACACAGGATCTTCGCCACACAAATAGGCACGGCGCACGCAACGAGAAATGCAATGGTAATAGGGCGTATCCTGCAACGATACTTGTTGGTACCTGGCTCGAGTCATTCATCGGCCCATGTTAAGTTGTCGCTTAGGTTCTAACATTAATCTAAGGCGGACCGCCGATTCTAGCGGGTTTGTAGTACTATGCAAGGAAAATTGAAACCTGCCTGAAGTGACACTGACACATGGTATTGCTGTCACCAGCTACTAATCAGAATTTCGAGGTACTGTATGAGAATCGGCGTAGATCTGGGCGGCACCAAGATAGAAGGGGTGCTCATATCAGATGCGGGAGAAGTTTCAGAAAAAATTCGCAAGGATACACCGGTAGATAATTACGACAGCACTCTGGACACGCTTTGCAACCTCGTCGAGGAACTTCAAACTTTCCACAAGACGTTGCTCACCGTTGGAATAGGGACTCCTGGCACCTTATCTATGCCGGGAGAAATAATGAAGAACTCTAATTCAGTTTGCCTCAATGGACAGACACTAAAGAAGGACCTTGAACGACGCCTGGGCTACGAAATCCGCCTGGAGAACGACGCCAATTGTTTCGCTCTGTCAGAAGCACATTACGGCGCCGGCAAAGACGCAAGCTCTGTATTCGGCGTTATCATCGGCACCGGCACCGGTGGTGGCATCGTGATCCACAAAAAATTGCTTATCGGGACGAACAACATAGCAGGCGAATGGGGGCACAATGCCGTACCAATCACGGTTCGCGAGCTCTTCGATGCAGATCGCAGCTGTTATTGCGGGCGACTTAACTGCATCGAGACGGTGCTGTCAGGCAGGGGGTTGAAACAAACGTTCCAGGAACGCTATGGCGGCGAGGGGGAAGCTGTGGCCATTGCTCACCTGGCCGATGGCGGCGATCAAACAGCCATAGAATGCATTCGGCTTTACTGCCAACAACTGGCACGTTGCCTCGCCACCGTCGTCAATGTAATCGATCCAGACATGATAATTCTTGGTGGTGGGCTGTCGAACATCTCTGAACTGTACCGCTCAGTACCTGAACAAATGCAAGACTTCGTCTTCACCGACACCCTAATCACCAAACTGTCCCCCCCGAGCTTCGGTGACGCCAGTGGCGCCAGGGGAGCGGCATGCCTGTGGCCGCCGCGAGGAATTATTTAACGATCAGTCATCGAATGGGTGGCGAAGAATAATGGTTTCTTCCCGATCTGCGCCGGTGGATATAATGTCAACTGGCACCTCCACAGCTCTCTCGATATACTCGATATAGGCTTGCGCATTGGGCGGCAAATCATCCAGATTTTTGGCGCCAACTGTGGAGCCTTCCCAACCCGGTAGCTCCTCATAGATTGGTTCCAGGTTTTCGAAACTATTCACATCCATCAAGCTACCCGATGTTTTCTCGCCGACACCTTTATATCCTATGCAAACGTTTATTGTGTCCAGCCCATCCAGCACATCCAACTTTGTCAGACAAATTCCGGATACACTGTTAATTCGCATCGCCAACTTGACCGCAGCTGCATCAAACCAGCCACAGCGTCGATCCCGACCGGTGGTAGCACCCTTCTCATGCCCCACCGATGCCAGATGCGCACCTACATCATCAAACAATTCAGTTGGGAATGGTCCAGAGCCGACCCGTGTCGTATAAGCCTTGGTTATACCGAGCACATAGTCCAGATATAGCGGCCCATAACCACTACCGGTTGCGGTGCCGCCGGCAGTGGTGTTGGAGGATGTAACATAGGGATAGGTACCGTGGTCAATGTCGAGAAGTGCACCCTGGGCGCCCTCGAACAATAGGTTGTCCCCCGCCTTACGATGTCCGTGCAGAATGTCGATGGTGTCAGCGATCATCGGCCGAACCTGCTCCACCATTTTCAGGCTACTATCGTAAGTCTCCTGGTAATCGATAGCGCCGACTTGATAATAATTTTCCAGCCAGAAATTGTGGTACTGCAAAAGTTCGTTCAGCCTTTCTCCAAAGCGCACTTCGTTAAGCGTCTCCGCAAGACGTATACCGCGTCGGGCAACCTTGTCCTCATAGGCAGGACCAATGCCACGCCCGGTTGTGCCTAACTTTTTACTGCCCTTCTTACTCTCCCTGGCCTGATCCAGCGCTATGTGGGATGGCAGGATTAAGGGACAGGCACCACTTATGCGCAGTCGATCGCGCACCGGAATATGCCTGGCTTCCAATTCGCCAATTTCGTGCAACAACGCTTCCAGGCTAAGGACAACACCATTGCCAATGACGCAACGCACGCCTTGTCGAAGAATTCCGGAAGGCAGCAGATGCAGCACCGTTTTCTCGCCGTCGATGACCAGCGTATGACCGGCATTGTGCCCGCCTTGAAAGCGCACCACCACGGCCGCCTGATCTGTCAACAGATCGACAATTTTTCCCTTACCTTCATCACCCCATTGGGTGCCCAGTACTACTACAGATTTGGCCATCTTAATTCACTCAGTCGATCTACAATCTCGATACATCAGTTCCAGGCCCCGGCTCTAATCGAAGTCTTCCACCAGCCATTTGCCATCGCGGCTAACGATTCGGCGATCACAGCTTAACTCTTGCCGGTCTTCTTCAGTCAACGCTTCAGTGCACAAATTATTGATCACAATGAAACCATCGCCACGGAGCTGGGTCACCAGCTCCAGTAATTCATCACTCACATCGTTAGGTGCAAGAATGCAGGTTCTGCCCTGATCTTTTTTTGCGCTCAATTTGGCCAAGGTTTTCAGGTCACTATCGAAACCTGATGCGGGCCTGGCGCGACCAAATACTTCGCCGATGTGATCATAGCGCCCGCCCTTCGCTACCGCGCGCCCATACTCTGGCGTATAGGCCGCAAAGACAATACCGGTGTGATACTCATAGCCTCGTAATTCGCAGAGATCAAAGTTCAGCACAATTTCCGGTAGCCGCTTCTTCACGCCTTCAACAATCGCAACAAGTTCCTGTAACTCGCTCTTAACAGCAGCTGGCGCCTTGTCAAAAACTTCGATCGCTTCAAGGAGGGTGTCCTCGCCACCGCTGAGCCGACTCAGTCGCCTCAACATCTCGCCCAGCGACTTGTCGGCCACGGATTCCTCCAGCACCGAATCTATCTCGCTATAGGCCTTGCGCTGCACCGCGTCGAACAGAGTTTGCTCAATAGCCTGATCGAGCTTCGCGGCCGTTAACAGTGATCTGAATAAGCCGACGTGACCCAGGACTATTTGAATGTCACCAATCTCGGCGACAACCAGGCTTGCGTGCATGAGGCACACCAGTTCGATGTCACATTCCACGCCGGCATGACCGTACAACTCGGCGCCAACTCGAATCGGCACCCTGCTGGTGAGCAAGCCACGCGGCCTGGTATGCAACACGCTGTCGGCGTAACAGAGTCGCACTGGCCCTGCGTGATTAAGACAGTGGGCGTCGATACGGGCGGCTTGCGGTGTGATATCGGCGCGTATTCCCATCATGCGACCACTGAGCTGATCGGTAATCTTGAAGGTGTGCAAGTCGAGGTCGTGAGAAGATCCAACGAGGAGGGAATCGAGAAATTCGATCAGTGGTGTGATGACCAGCTGATAACCCCAGGATGCATACAAATCCAGCAGCTGGCGGCGCAGGTACTCCAGCTTCCGGGCTTCTTCAGGCAGTATCTCCTCGACGCCGTCAGGCAATAACCAGGGCTTTGCAGAAGTCATATCAAATCCGCTTTCCAGAATTCATGTCACTTAATTGGTGTCGCGGGAGTCCGAGGGGCTCCCTAATTAATAAAATAGAGCAGTGCAGTACCGGTTAACATGCTACCGAGTCCAATCATGCGCATCGTACGGTCATCAATTTGGTCCAGCACCTTTAACAGTTGGCGCCAGCGCCCGGGATTAACAAAGGGAATAATACCTTCTATTACCAACATCAAGCAGAATGCCACGGCTAAATCATGCCACATAACAATGCTTCTTCACTCTGACAGCCAGTTCAGCCAGATGCCGCAGGCAAAGCTGACAGAACCGACTAAAACTCAGACCCACCGCAAACCCGAAGCGCGGTGATAAAAACGCTTCAGGGGTTTCATGTTTTGCGGATTAATTTTCGTTTATGGGTTGTTTCCCAAATCTGTCGACTTACTGTGGAAGATCTCCACCTTTAAGGTATCTAAAAAAATCACTGTCGGGGTCGAGCAGTAACACATCCGCTTTCGAGCTGAAAGTTTTCCGGTAGGCGTTCAGAGACCGGGTGAATGCATAAAACTCAGGATCCTTATTGTAGGCATCGGCGTAGATGCCAGTCGCTTCCGCATCACCTTGACCTCGAATTTGCTCGGCATCACGATAGGCCTCGGCGCCGTAGATAATTGCCTGCCGTTCCGCATCGGCACGTATGCCAATGGCCAGCTCCTCACCCCGCGAACGGTGATCCTGTGCTTCGCGATTGCGCTCGGTAATCATACGATCATAGACCGATTGTCTTACGTCATCCGGTAAATCGATGCGCTTGACGCGCACATCAATGACTTCCAGGCCGAGATCGGCCACCGTAGTTTCGTTCAATTCTACAGTGAGAGCCAACATCAGTTGGTCGCGCTCACCCGCCACTACTTCCTGCAGGTTACGAGCACCGATCTGGTCGCGCAGGCCATCATTGATACGCTCCGCCAGACGGCTACCGGCGACCGCAATGTCACCACCGGTAGAAACATAGAATTGCCTCACATCCTTGATGCGCCACTTGGCAAATGAGTCGACTTCCAGGAATTTCTGCTCCAGCGTAAGAAAGCGCTGCTGCGGCGAATCCTCGGTAAGAATACGGCCATCAAATATCCGTACCGTATTTACCCAGGGAATTTTCACGTGTATTCCAGGCTGGATATCGGCCTGAACTATTTCGCCAAACTGCAACATCACTGCTCGTTCGGTTTGTTTCACCACAAACAGACTATTGCCACCGATAACCAGAACCAGAAATACCAATCCGACTAAAATAAAAGTTTTCATTAGCGTGCTCCTCTCCCACTGGTGGTCAAGCGCGATCTGTCCACCGCATTGGTTCCGCTCGGTGCCGACAGATAGGGTGCTATTCGATTAGCCAAATCTCTTAGCTCTTGCACGCTGCCGCTTGCCGTCGCACCGCGCTGGATCATCTGATCTAGCGGCAGATACAACATGTTATTGCCGCCCTCTACGTCGATTAAAATCTTGCTGCTGGAGGTCATCACGTCTTCCAGGGAATCAATATACAGGCGTTGCCTAGTAACCTCCGGTGCCAGCACATACTCAGCCAATAATTGTTCAAAGCGTGAGGCATCACCTATGGCCCTGGCAATGGATTCTTCTTTATAGGCATTAGCCCGCTCCATCTGTTGCTGCGCCTCACCCCGTGCTTCTGGAATGATGCGATTGGAATATTGAAGCGCCTCATTCTGTACCCGTTCTTCATCTTCCCGGGCGCGGATCACATCATCGAAGGCTGCTCTCACTGCATCCGGTGGTTGTGCATCGATGACGTTCACCTGGCTGATCACGATTCCAGTATTGTACACATCCATATAAGCCTGTAGTCGATCCTGCACATCGACCGCGACTCGATCTCGGCCCGTAGTCAGAATCTGGTCCATGGAATTACCACCTACCACATGTCGAATCGCCGATTCCGCGGCGTTGTCCAGACTGCCCAAGGGGCTAGCTACGGCGATGACATAATTTACCGGATCATCGACCCGAAATTGCACCGTAACGGCAATATCGATGATGTTTTCATCGGTGGTCAGCATCGACCTGGCATCGTAGGTCTCGGTATTCAGCGCCAGGATATTAACCAGACTAACGTCGTCGATGATGGGCGGGTTCCAATGTAATCCGGGCTGTACGATACTATCCAGCACCTTGCCAAATCGGAGCACCACACCGCGTTCTGCCGCGTCGACGATGTAAAATCCCATGAATGCCCATATCACCGCCACCGCCACTGCCACCGCGGCGATGAGGCCAGCGGACAAGCCGCGGCCTCCAGGCACGCTACGGCCGCTGCTGGATCCGCCGCCGGAGCCACCGAACAGACTATTGAATTTCTTGCTAAGGTTTTTGATAACCTTATCGATATCGGGTGGTCCCTGGTCACCACCACCGCGCCGGCCACCACCCCCCCAGGGGTCCTTGTCGCCGCCGTTATTTTCAGGTTCATTCCATGCCATTGGTTTCTCCATAGCTTTGCTAAGTACACATAAGTTAGATACTAGCGGTTTATTGCAGATTTACACAGCATTTTGAGCACATCAGCCAGGCTGGCCGTCAAGATTCACGCTGTCTTAAGTTCCTTGGGCTCAATGGACTCACTGCTGACGGACAGCTTACTCTTAAGAATGACAGTACCCGTCTGCTGTAGGATTCGATCGAGATCCTGACGCGGTAATCTCAAGCTCAATAGATAATGGCCAACTTCATCGATCTGTTCTGCCTCGATGAAATTCCGTGCATACAACTGGCTGCGAAGCCGTGTCTGCTCAGGATCGAGTTGCAGCCTGACTTCGACCAGGGCGCCGGCGAGCAATTCTGAAATTGCTACGTACAACAACTCCAGGCCGGCACCGGTTTTCGCCGACACCCATACCCGCACTGGCATGCCACTCTCATCACGCTGAATCTCGGGCTCCTGGCCCGGGATCAAATCAATCTTGTTCATTAGCTGCAACTGCGTTACCGAGTCGGCGCCGATGCGAGTGAGCACGGAATTTACTTCGCCGATAAAATTCTGATGGGATTCATTCGCCGCATCGATTATGTGTAGTAGCAAATCTGCAGCCGCGGTTTCTTCCAGCGTCGCCCGGAAAGCCTCGACCAACTCATGGGGTAAATGACTGATGAAGCCCACTGTATCCGCCATCAGGGCAGCACCATAGTTCGGTAGATCGATTCGTCGTAGGGTCGAATCCAGGGTGGCAAACAACTTATCCGCTACATAGTTATCTGCTTGAGTTATGCGATTAAACAGCGAAGATTTGCCAGCGTTGGTGTACCCCACCAATGATATGGTTGGCAACTCTGCCCGTTGCCGGGAACGTCGACCCTGCTGACGCTGGCGCCTAACCTTGCCCAGGCTCTTGTTTATGGACTTGATGCGCTGCGCAATCATGCGCTGGTCGAGCTCTAACTGGGTCTCGCCGGCACCGCGCAAGCCGATGCCCCCCTTCTGCCTGTCCAGGTGAGTCCAACCCCGTTTGAGTCTGGTCCGCAAATGGCTGAGCTGGGCTAATTCGACTTGTAATTTGCCCTCATGGCTGTGGGCACGCTGGGCAAAAATATCCAGGATGAGCCCGGTTCTGTCCAATACTCTGCACTTGAGTTGGGCTTCAAGATTACGTTCCTGACTCGGAGACAGGGCGTGATTGAATAACACCAGCTCCGCCTTGTGGGCTTGCACCGCCGCTTCTATCTCCTGCAACTTACCGGAACCAATAAGATAGTCGGGCGCAGGCTTCTTTCGAGAACCAGTAATGTAGGCCACCGGCATGGCACCAGCGGACAGGGCCAGTTCTTCGAATTCAGTTGGATCTTCTCGTACAGATTCCGATTCAATCGAAATATGAACGAGAATGGAAACCTCACCAGATTCTGGCCGATCAAAAAACAAATGCTGTCCTCAAATTAATTAATGCTGCGTTAGTATCTGACTAGGCGTTACCCGGCTCAACAATATCCTCGGCCGGGGCATCACCTGGACCCTGCATGGGAATCTTCACCATACGAGAGGGTACCACGGTGGATATGGCGTGTTTATAGACCATCTGACTCACGGCATTCTTCAACAAGATGACAAATTGATCGAAGGATTCAATCTGACCTTGTAGTTTGATGCCACTTATCAGGTAGATAGACACCGGAATGCGTTCTTTCCGAAGTACATTCAGAAAAGGGTCTTGTAGCGTATGTCCCTTCGACATTATTTTTCTCCTTACAATCTACAATGCGATAGTTCCAAAGACCTGAAATTCAGAATGGGGCGTCTCAAAAGCAGGCTACAGAATTCCCTATCTGGCAAGTTACTTCGGTATAAAGTTCTATATAGAGGTGGAATCCACGTAATTCAAGACCTGGTCGATGCAATTGGCCCTGTTTTTTCCCGAAGGATCATCCAACTTTTGCAGGTTTTGCCAATTACGAAGCCAGGTAAGTTGACGTTTAGCGAGCTGCCGAGTAGCGATGATACTCTTTTCCACCATGCCGTCATAGTGTAAATCGCCTGCCAAATACTGCCATACCTGCCTGTAACCCACTGATTTTATTGATGGTAACAGTGGATTCAAGTCTTCCCTGGCGTATAGAGCTTCCACTTCCGCCACCAGTCCAGCGCTTAACATTTGCATGAACCGCTGCTCAATCCTGCTGTGCAATACGCTGCGCTCCCCGGCCTGGATTGCAAAAAAATGCAATTTGTAGGGCAGCCTTTGATCGTGACCGCCGACATCGACGATCTCTTTCCCGTTTACTCCCGCCGGTGCTGCTTTTTCCCTGGCGATCTTTTCCTCGGCGTGCAGTTGCGTCATGGTCTTGCCAGATACCAGGAATACCTCCAGGGCCCGTTGCAAACGCTGCGGATCATTCGGGTGAATACGTGCGGCGGACTCCGGGTCCACTTGGGCCAGTTGCCGATGCACGCTAGCCCAGCCCTCGTCCGCCGCCAACGCCTCTATTTCTCTACGCACCTGAGGATCTGCGTTTGGCATGTCGGCCAGCCCGTCACGCAAGACCTTGAAATAAAGCATGGTGCCACCCACCAACAAGGGTGTATCCCCCTGTTGTAGAATCTCGTCTATATGAATCAGCACATCGCGGCGGAACTCCGAGGCCGAATAGACTTCGGCAGGATCCCTGATATCGATCATCCTATGGGGAGCGAGCTTGAGAATGTCGCTATCGGGCTTCCCCGTACCGATATCCATGCCCCGGTATATTTGCGCAGAATCCACATTAACAATCTGGAAGCGGTGACGCCGCAGCAATTCCACCGCCATCGTCGTCTTGCCTGCGGCGGTTGGTCCCATAAGGCAAATGACATCGGCTTTGGATTTTATAGCGTTCACGATTTATTTATTGAATAAATTGGTTTGCACAACAGAGATCTGACAGCAATGATAGCGAGTTGTTACTGGCCGCGGAGAAACAACTTGTCCAGCTCATCCAGTGATTGATAGACCCAGGTAGGTCGCCCATGGTTGCACTGGCCGCTACGCTCGGTAGCTTCCATGTCGCGCAGCAAGGCATTCATCTCCGGGATGCTGAGTTGCCGATTGGCTCGGACCGAACCATGGCAGGCCATCGTGGACAGTAACTCATCCTGATGTGCCTGAATGCGATCGCTGCTGCCGTATTCAAGTACATCAGAGAGGATGTCTCGCACCAGTTGTTCGATGTCTGCGCCACGCAGGATGGACGGAATCTGGCGAACGATAATAGATTCGGTAGCGGCCCTCTCCAGCTCGATACCGAGTTGCAATAGAAATTGACGCTGGGACTCGGCACATTCTGCCTCAGCGGCGCTTACCGCAATTGACAGCGGCACCAATAGCGGCTGCATTTTTAACTCTTCGTTCTGGCAAGCTTGCTTCATGCGTTCGTAGGTAATGCGTTCGTGAGCGGCATGCATATCGACCACGATCAATCCCTCCTGGTTCTGGGCCAAAATGTATATCCCGTGTAACTGCGCGATGGCGTAACCCAGGGGCGGTATTTCGCCGTCATCTGCATTAAGTCTGGCATAGGCGGCAAGCTGTTGCGCAATGGCTTCGGGGGCAGGCCCGGAACCGCGAAAACCGGATCCATAGGCTTGGCGCGTCGGCTCCGACAATGACAAATGACTCTGTGCGCTGCCGCCGAAGTCGACGCCAGCGCCGGCATAATTTGAGCCGAAAGCAGTGCTGCCATGCAGGCTTGAATTCGTCGCCGCAAGCTGGTCTGTCGGTGTAATTTTCGCCAGGGCCTTATGCAGGGAGCTGAACAGGAAATCATGTACCAGGCGGCTGTCCCTGAACCGGACTTCGTGTTTGGTGGGGTGCACATTGACATCCACAGTGCCTGGCGCCAATTCCAGATAAAGCACATAGGCTGGATGACGGCCATGATACAGCACATCTCGATAGGCTTGTTTGATCGCATGGGTGACTAACTTGTCGCGAACAATGCGTCCATTGACATAGAAGTATTGCAAGTCGGCCTGGCTGCGCGAGAACGTGGGCAGACTGACCCAACCCCAGAGCCTGAGCTGCGGCCCTTCCATGTCGATGAAGACAGAGTTCTCGACAAAGGCTGGCCCGCAAACCAGCCCCACCCGGCGCTGTTGTTCCTGCTCGGTCTTCGCCGCCAGCAATTTGTGAATCGCACGCTGATTGTGATTCAGCGTGAACTGCACGTCGAATCGACTGAGCGCGATGCGTTTTACAATTTCATCGATACGGGTGAATTCGGTTTTCTCTTTCTTTAAAAATTTTTTACGGGCAGGTGTATTGAAGAATAGATCCCTCACTTCCACCGTGGTCCCCTGGGGGTGTGCGGCCGGGACGATTTGTGTCTCCATTTCCTGACCTTCTGCCTCCACCTTCCAGGCACTTCCGTCGCCGGCATCTCCGGTTTTTGAAGTCATGTTGAGACGGGAGACGGAGCTGATGCTGGCCAGGGCCTCGCCGCGAAAGCCGAGGCTACGAATATTTTCCAGGTCCGCCAATTCCGCAATCTTGCTGGTAGCGTGCCGGCTCAATGCCAGGGCCAAGTCCTGCTTGTGTATGCCTGCGCCGTTATCTCTAACCCGTAAGAGTTTTGTCCCACCCTGCTCCACGTCTATCTCCAGTCTATCGGCACCGGCATCCAGACTATTTTCCATTAACTCCTTAATCACCGAGGCTGGCCGCTCGACAACTTCGCCGGCTGCGATCTGGTTGCTAAGGCGTTGGCTGAGGAGAGTAATGCGGTTCATGCTTTGGACAATCTATACTGGGAGAGTGGTGGGGAACTTTCAGCATTGTAGCATCATCGATGGGGATTAAAATGATGGACCGCCGCGGTGGCAACGGCCGTGATGATACAGCCGGCGCCGAGATGGCAGTAAATTAACTGGCGGGAATCTTGAGTTTCTGGCCGATTACAATGCGGTCGCCAGAGAGCTTATTGGCCTGCTTCAGGCTGGCAAGACTCACCTGGTATTGTTGCGCGATTTCCGAGAGGGTTTCTCCCCGACGAATTGTATGCTCGGATGCTTGCGAACCAACGCCGCCGGGAATGGTGAGCTGTTGACCGATTTGAATCGTGCTAGAAGCAAGCCTGTTACTGGCTTTCAGCCCGACTAATGAAACCCCGAAACGCTGGGCGATCATCGAAAGACTGTCGCCGCGTTTAACGGTGTATGAGCCAGGCACGATGCCGTTTTGTTTTTGCCAGGCGATCAGCGAATCACTCGGCGGTGCAGCGTAAAAGTAATTCACCACGCCCTGGGCAATGGCGCCTGCAAGCCGTTGCTGAAACTGTGAGGTGTTGAGCTGGCGTGCCTCGGCCGGATTCGTCAGATAACCGGTCTCTATGAGAATCGAAGGGATGTCCGGCGAGTTCAGCACCTGCAGTGAAGCTTGCTGAACCTTGTCCCGCCGCAGGCGGGTGATCCCATCGAGTGATTCCAGCACGCGGGTGCCGGCAATCAGACTCTGTTCCATGCTCCAGGCCATTTGCAGTGAGACCAGGGTCAGGGCGACGTCATCATCCAGCACCTCCAGGCTAAGATCACCGCCGACACCACCCAGCAGGTCGGCCTGGTTTTCCTTCTCGGCGACGCGACGAGCATTCTCCCGGTCGGCACGATCACCGGATAAAGCGTAGAGGGTCAGGCCACGTGCATTGTTATTACGATACCAGTCTGCGTGGATAGCAATAAACAGGTCGGCGCGATTATTACGGGCAATTTCCGGTCGACGTTTCAGTTCCACGTAGTAGTCACTACTTCTGATCATCACCGGCTTATAACCGGCCATGCTATTGAAGCGGGCGAACAGGGCACGGGAAATCGCCAGCGTGATGTTCTTCTCCTTGATGCGCTTATCGACCCCCAGAGCACCCGGATCATCGCCACCATGACCAGCAGAAATAGCAATGACAATGTCTCTCTTCTCGGTCACCACCGGGGCTCGGGTCGCGTTGCTACCGCGCGCGCCAAACCCTGCCGGCGCCTCATCGTAGAGATCCACGACCAGGCGGTGCCCGAGCTCGGTATTCGGCGCCAGACTAAAGCCGGTGGGTTCGACGGCACTGTTTATATCCAACACGATTCTCAGGGTATTGGCCTCTCGGGTCCCACTCCTGATCCCGGTGATAGGACTATCGCGGAGATCCAGCCCGGTAAGCGAGCCGGTGAGAGAAGAATTCTCAATATCGATAACAATTCTCTCGGGATTGGCCAGGGTGAACAGATTAAAATCTGCGCGCTCGCTCAGATCGAATACCAGGCGCGTGTGATCCGGCGCACGCCAAACCCTCACCTCCTCCACTTCGGCGGCATACAGAGGTGCGGTTACCAGTACAAGGGTTGAAATCACCCGCATAACTGACTGACTTAAACTACTGCGAAAATTCATAGTAAATTGTTTACGGCATAGTTCGCGTTGTCTATAAGTTTCGGCCTGAGGCCCACAATCTTTTGGCTATAGCCTCGCCCTTTTTAGAGTTTGATTGACACCCGAGCAGGCGTCCCGTTCCCTCAATTTCGATATCCACGCGTAGATCTGGCGGTGGAATCGCCCCGATCCCTCTTTCCGCCCACTCCACGATACAGAGGTTTTCCGGGCTGAAATAGTCTCCGACCCCCAGGAATTCCACTTCCTCCGGATCATCCAGTCTGTAGAAATCGAAGTGATAGAGTTTGCAGTGCTTGAATTCATAGGGCTCCACCAGGGTAAAGCTTGGGCTCTTCACCGCGCCGGGATAACCATAGCCTCTCAAAATGCCGCGCGTCAGGCTGGTTTTACCGGCACCAAGATCACCATGCAGATGCAGTGTCCCACCCATTGTGGGGACACCCTGGCCCGTGCATACCTCAGCCAGAGAAGTGGCGGCATCGGCGAAAGTAGCCTGTGCCAATTGAGCACCAAAGAGCAGCATCGCTGACTCGTCTTTAATATGAAGCTTTTTATTAGACACAACTTGGGCACCTCTGAATAATGTCATGCAATCGAGGGATTCACTAACTGGCGGATAAACGGAAACAGATCCGTAGCCACCATGCCGCGCTCACCCTCTGCTACCATGGCCAGATCGGCGGCTTCTCCATGAATGCAGACTCCGCAACAGAGGCTGGTTTGCATGCTGTGACCCTGGGCAACAAGGCCCGCGATAATACCGCTTAGGACATCACCCATGCCCGCGGTCGCCATGCCCGCATTACCCTCGGTACTAAGAAACACCTGGGCTTGCGCACTATCTTCGCTTTCAACGCAGAGGAGGCTGCCACTGCCTTTCAACAAACAACTACCGCCCCAGCGTTGAAGCAAGGACCTTACCGCTGTGAACCGATCATTCTGGATCGCCGCTACGGAACAATCCAGCAGCGTTGCCGCTTCTCCCGGGTGCGGAGTAAGTATCCAGTTGTCTCTTTTTAAGGGGTTGGCGCTGCGTTGGGCTAATAAATTCAAGCCGTCGGCATCCATTACCAGTGGTATATTGTGAGCAATCTGAGCGCTCAAGGCCTGTCGGAATAAATCCTGACCCCAGGGTCGGCGTCCTAATCCCGGCCCCAGTACGATGACACTGGCTTTCGATATTTGTTCTGCTACTTCGGCGCCTTCATCCTCGGTGCCCAGCACCATCAATTCTGGTCGCCGCGCCAGCACGGCCGGACGATGGCAGGTACGGGTAATCAGACTGACGAGGCCAGCGCCGGTTCTCAGTGCAGCTTCTGCTGCCATCAATGCAGCGCCACCATAGCCATAATCACCACCCAGTACCACCACGTGGCCATGACTGCCCTTGTGAGAGGAGCGGGTCCTTGGCACCAGGATTTTCGAAGTGATATTGATATCGATGCGCAGTGCTGATGGCGCCGGCGCCGTGGTCGCCGAATAGACGCCCTCTGGAATATCCAGGTCGGAAAAGTGAATGCTGCCGGTGAAGTCCCGGCCACGATGGGTCAGCAAGCCCTGTTTCATGCCTATGAACGTCACCGTATGATCGGCACACACCGCGATACCGAGTTGCTCCCCGGTATCGGCACTAAGCCCGGAGGGGATATCCAGCGCCAGTACCGGACAATCCTCGGCGTTAATATGCTCGATTGCTTGCCGGTACTCGCCTGCAACTTCACGATCAAGGCCGGTGCCCAGCAAGGCATCGACGATTACCGTATGCAAATGAGCGGGGTGCGCCTCGGCAAGGAAGTCGGCGCAAGCGATCACTTGCACAGCCCGTTCGCCGGCCCACTGCCAGGCAATGCGGGCGTCGCCTTTTAGTTGCTGTGGGTCAGCAACTGCGATGAGTTCCACTCCGAGGCCATGCTCGCGGGCCAGACCGGCAACTATGTAGCCATCGCCACCGTTATTGCCGCTGCCGACGAATATACGCAGGTGTTGAACCTGGGGCCAGGCCTCCAATAACTGGTTAAAGGCGACCGCCCCGGCTACCTGCATCAATTGGAAGCCGGCGATGCCGAATTCCTCGATGGCAATGCGGTCTAATGCCTGGACTTGCGTGGCTCGATACAGATTGCGGGGCAGCTTGGTGGTGAAATCGGTCATTTATCAAACTTTTGAATCAGCCGCCGCACCAGACGCAGACCACTCTCCAACTCCTCGATGGGGATGTCTTCGGTAGTGCCAAGCGCCCAGGGATCCTGGACCTCACGCAGCATGTTGTAAACTTCCGTGCCAGCGTCCGTGAGGGTGACGATCACCGAGCGTTTGTGCCTGGGATTGACCTGGTAAAACAAGAGGTTATCACTAACCATAACATCGGTGATGCGTTGCACGGCCTGGCGGGACTGACCGAGCGCACGAGCGATGCCGGGAACGGTCAGGCCCCGACTGGAAAGGGCGATGGCGCCGATCACCTTCCAGCGAGCGCTGGTCAAGCCCAGCTTTTCGGCCATGGCATCGCCTTCGGAGATCAACAGGCCATTTAGTCGAAACACCGAAAGAACGAAATCCAGGAATAACATGCGTTTTGGAGAATGCACTGGCTGGGTAACCTCCGGGCGACGGGTTTTGATCTAATAATGTCAGCATGTTGTCATTGCTGGGTGTGGCAGTCAATTGATCTGATACAGTTTGCGGTAGTCTGGGAACTACTAACGAAACCACTACCACTGTAGTAGTAAACAGATAGTTGTTCCGGTCAGCTTACTGGATAACGTTGAGCTCCGGATCCAGACCCTGGTGTGGACGCCAGAGTTGAGAATCAACCCAAGGATACCATCGTGATAAAAGCATTGGTTCCAGTTCTCCACAATTCGGATTATTCGGCCGTAAACCGAATCGATTCAATGCGGACGCAGGCCCGACGCTAAGCTCCAGTTAGATTACAGCGGAAACAGCCCCGGTTGTTGCGCCGAGTTTTGATGAAGTACAATACCAGACTTCATTAACTGTGGTGTTCGAAATCATCGGTGAAGATTCCGCCGACAACTAGCTTCTCTCTCCGATACCTGGCAGCACCATGGCTGGCTGCGGTGCTGTGTTGCGGTATCACCGCAGCCTATGGCGACTCAATCTACGACGCCAACCGCCTGTTGCGCGTCACCGATACGGGTGATCGCTTCGAGTCGATGGCCCTGCAGCAGACCCGTGACATCATCAGAACCTACTCGAGTATCGTCAGCATGTCGGCAGAGGTGGCGCTACCGCTGAATCTGAAGCGGACCATCGCCGCCTGTTACGCAGAAGCCTATGCCTGGGACAAATTCAGGCCAGGTATTGCGCAAATTCTTGTGCAGGTGCTGAATCAGAAAGAGCTGCTTTTGCTAATCGATTTTTACAGTAGCCGCAGCCTGCCGCCCAAGGAAATCCCGGCCTTCAAGAACGTCATTGCTAAAGCCGACCAGATCCAGCGATTGTCAGCAGATTACATATACGCCCATGCCAATAGCTGTGTGGACAGAGATGCCGAATTGATTTTCTCGTATTTAGGGAGTCTCTGATTAGCAAAGCAGGGAATAACAACGAAACTGGGGCGGACGCTGTCGATGCAGAAGAAACCAGGGAATGGATGGAAGCACTGGCAGACATCTATGATCTCTATGGCGATGAGGGGGTTAATGAACTGTTGGCCGGCCTCTCGAATTGGCGCAGCACACAGCAGATCTCTTACCCTGCAGCCTCCGTGAATACGCCTTACCTGAATACTATTCATGTTTCTGAACAGCCGGCCTATCCCGGCGATCGAGAGATAGAACATCGCCTGGAGAATATCCTGCGCTGGAACGCGATGGCAATGGTGCTGCGGGGGCAGGATGCCGGCACCGGGGTCGGCGGCCACATCGCCACCTATGCCTCTGCCGCGACCTTGATCGAAGTCGGATTCAATCATTTCTTTCGAAAAAAATCGGCGAACTACGGTGGTGACCTGGTGATCCTGCAGCCCCACACCGCTCCCGGTATTTATGCCCGCTCCTGGCTAGAAGGCGTGCTGGAAACTGAGCGCTTCGAGAACTATCGACGAGAACTCCAGAGCGGAGGTGGTCTCACTTCCTATCCCCACCCGCGCTCTATGCCACAGTACTGGCAGGTGGCGAATGCGTCGATGGGGCTGTCGACACCGACGGCAATTTACCAAGCCCGCTTCGCCAAGTATCTTGAGAATCGCGGACTGAAGCCGAAGCTCGGTGGCAAGGTATGGTGTTTCATAGGCGATGGGGAGACCGATGAGCCGGAAGTACTGGGCAGCATTAACATCGCAGCGAGAGAACAACTGGACAATCTGATTCTGGTGGTGAACTGCAATTTGCAACGTCTCGACGGTCCGGTGCGGGGTAATGGCAAGATCATTCAGGAACTGGAAGCCTCCTTCACCGGCTCCGGCTGGGATGTAATCAAGGTGATCTGGGGCAGCGGCTGGGACAAACTGCTGGCCGAAGACGTAAACGGCACCCTGCGACAACGCATGGAAGAATGTGTGGATGGAGACTACCAGCGTTATTCGATATTGCCGGGAGAGCGGCAAAGGGAGCACTGGGTAGACGGAAACCCCGAGCTCGAGAAGATGATGGAATCGCTCTCAGATGCCGAGGTGAAACAAATCAAGCGGGGAGGACAGGACACCGTCAAGATTTATGCCGCCTACCATCGCGCCATCAACAATACCGGCAAGCCGACAGTAATCCTCATCAAGACCGTCAAGGGCGACGGCATGATTGGTGCCGAAGGCAGCAATACCGTACATCAAAAGAAAAACCTGGACCGCGATCAACGCCTGTTAATCGCCAGAAACTTCGACATACCACTGCATGATGACGCAATAAAAAACGCCGAGTCCTTTAGACCACCGGAAGACAGTCCGGAGCTGCAGTACCTCAGGAGCCGACGCGCAGCACTGGGTGGCGTAATTCCTGTCCGCGAGAGCACTTGCAAAAAACTGCGGGCGCCGGGGCCGAAAACATTCGAGTCCCTGCTGGCTGGTTCAGGCAAGCGGCCACAGTCGACTACCATGTCCCTGGTAAGGATTCTGTCGGCGCTACTGCGGGATAAGACTCTGAACCGATACATCGTGCCAATCGTTCCGGATGAAGCACGCACCTTTGGCCTCGAAGCCCTGTTCAAGATAGCCGGCATCTTCTCTTTGCAGGGGCAACGCTACACACCGGTGGATGCCGGGACCCTGTCGGCCTATCGAGAGGCTGAAGACGGTCAGATTCTACAGGAGGGAATCTGTGAAACCGGCGCCCTCGCCTCTTTTCTTGCGGCCGGGACTGCCTACTCTATTCATGGCTTGCCCATGATTCCATTCTATTTTTTCTATTCCATCTTCGGCTTCCAGAGGGTCGGCGACATGATCTGGACCTGCGGTGATATGTTATGCCGGGGTTTCTTAATCGGAGGCACCGCCGGCAGAACCACGCTCAATGGTGAAGGCATCCAGCATCAGGACGGCCATTCCCAGGTGGTTGCAAACACCTATCCGAATCTGAAGAGCTATGACCCGGCTTTCGCCTACGAACTGGTGGTGATCGTGCGGGAAGGCATCCGCCGCATGTATGAATTGCAGGAAAATATCTTCTATTACATTACCGCCTATAACGAAAATTATGTCATGCCGCCAATGCCGGCAAAGAAAAACCTGGAGCGGGCGATTATCGCCGGGGCTTACCTGTATACGAGTTCGAAGCCGGCAAAACAAGGTGGGAAGAAAACTGTAGATCGCGGCGAAATTCATCTGCTGGCCAGTGGCTCGATCATGCAACAGGCCATCGCCGCCAGCAACTTGCTGGTAGCGAGAGGCCACGCCGTCTCGATCTGGAGCGTCACCAGTTATAACGAGTTATACCGGGAAGCGGAAGCCTGTGAGCGCCACAATCGACTGCATCCCTTTGCTAAATCAAAGACGCCTTACCTCGAGCAATTGTTTAGCGATAAGAGTGGAGTTTATGTCGCCGTCACCGATTACATGAAGGTGTTACCTAATTGCATCGCAAGCTGGATGCCAGACAATTTCACGATTCTGGGTACCGACGGCTACGGTCTCAGCGAAGCCAGGCCAGCGCTTCGAAAATACTTCGAGATTAGCCCCGAATACATTTGTCATGCCGCCCTGGTAGGACTCTATCAGGACGGCAAGCTCAACACTATGGAGTTAAAAAAGCAGCTAAAAGGATTGGATGTGGATGCAGATAAGTTAAACCCGATGGACAGGTAGCTAAGCATCGGGTTTGGAGATCTGCATTTACTATTTCAAAGCAGACGCTACTTCTGAACTATCTCGATTCTTACGCCGTCAGGTCCTTCGGCAAAGGAAATGCGAATGTCGCGAAAATCCCGTGGATCCATGGAAAAAACCACGCCATTGGCTTTCAATTTCTCTGCCCCGGCATCCAGATCTTCAAAATTCCAACCCAGGTGATCGAAGCTTCGGCCCTCGGTCGGGGCGATATCGCCTCTGGCCTGTGCTACCAGCAGCCAGATATCACCGTAATTTAAGCCGGGCAAGGCGCCGGCAAACATCTCGCTCTCGCCACCGAAATTTTCGGCATACCATTGCAGAGTCGACTCCGGGTCCGCAGATGACAGGTGCAGGTGATGTATGCCGCGCAAGTTGGCGTCGTCTATGAGTTCGATCTTGGTGCCCCAGGGATCTTCGACAAAGCCAATCTGCATACCACTAAACTCGATCAGGTCACCGAGTTGAGTGCCTCCATCGGCAACCACAGCGGCTACGACTTCTGCTACATTGGGCATGGAGAAGCCGAAATGGTCGACGCCTGTACCTACGGATCCTCCCGTGGGTTCACGCTCGAAGAAGATCACGGCGATATTGCCATACATGACCCGGTCGATGGAAAGATTGGGATCACTGCGGCGCATAAACCGCGCCGCCTCCCCACCAAAATGTTTCACATACCAATTTACTGCAGCCTCGGCACTGGGAGCGGCGAGATGGACGTGGTCATAGGGTGCGGCCTGAGCGAGACCTGAGAACAACAAACACAGGGTCGCCAACAGTGAGCATTTTTTCATGGGGTTCCTCCTTTTATAATTATTTCAATTAGACCATAGCTGTCGGTGAGCTAATGGGTCATCGAGTACATCAGATAATTAATTCCCAGTCGATAAGCTGAATTTGCATAACGCGTGGGGTAGGCCGGATGGTAGGTGTGCTCCCAGCCATCACCCATGTCGGAATTCCAGTTGATCAACACCATAATCCGGCCATTTTCGTCGAGAATGGCGTGATTGGTGGCGAAATGGATACCCTGCTCACCGTACTCATCGGAGCGATACAGTGCCGGAATCATCTGCGGGCCATCGATATCATAATAGACATGAAAAATTTCATGGTCTGACGCCAGTTCGATGATTTCCCGATCCGGAAAAACCTGGCTGAAGGCGGCATAAAAATTATTCCACTGCTGCTGACCCCAGAAATCATCGACCAATAGAAAACCACCGCGCAGCAAGTACTCTCGCAGGTTTTCAGTTTCCCCAGGACTGAGAGTCAGGCCACCGCCTTGTCCGACTTCGAGCATGTAGAGAAAGGGATAATCGAATATCTGGTCATCATCCAGACGCAGAACGATAGGCTCGCTCATGACCCGGACATTGGTCAAACGGGAAACGCCGCGCAGAAAATTCACATCGGCATCGGGAAAATCTATGGACCAGGGGCCATAACCGCGACCTCGCCCCCAATAGGTATCGAATTGCACGCGCACGAAATTAAACTCGCCCGCGTTATCATAGGCGAGATCGGTCGGTGCTACCTGTCCGCTGACCACCGGGGCAGCAATAATAAATACAAATATGAGGTTGCGAAAATTCAACATGGGATCCCGGCTCGACGCTAAGGCACCTCCGAACAATGGCATATGGTCTCTGGATTACAGGTTTTATTCAAGTCTATGGCGGTCCTGTTTAAGCGATATCATCGCCGCCTGCTCTCGATTACCGCAGTGATGCGCAATAGTCCTCGTTACTTATTGCGGGGGTGAACCAGATAAAATCATAGGCTGGAACGGCGCCGAATTGTTGTAAGTATTCGGATGGATCGGTGATCTCAGGATCGACCTCCATGAACGATAGCGCCACAATGTTGTTATTTATTGGCGCATCGTCGGGCTGCATATTCTGGGCGCGCAAATAGTTCGGAACTCCAAGATCCTGGCGGATATGGTAATTACCGGCGACCAGCACACTGAGTTTATCTTGGTCCGTTGAATTCATACTGCCTGCCATAATAAAGTCCCGATACTGTTGCACCCGCACCATCGCCGGAAACTGGGACTCGGGTAGCAGGCCGCAGTGGCTTTCGTCGATATCGAAGTTAAGCTGCTCCATCGTCGATGCATCCAGTACGCCCTGGATCGTAGCGGGCAGTGCCTCGTTGTACACCTGCATCATGCGCGCGGAATTAATGTTCGCCGCCGTCATTGAAATGCCCCCGCGATAGAGCGCGTCGACGAGGGGCCCGTAAAATGACCAGTCCCAACCCTCTTCGTCCCACTGTAAGTAATTCTTGAGCTCGTCGAGGCTGGATAGTTGCTGCTGCTGAATGTCATCCAGCAAATCTTTAGCGTCAGTATCCAGCATTTCGAAGGCGACCTGGGAAATGAGCTGCTTAGCTATCAGGTAGTCGAGAATCGCTGCCTGCAAGTGATGATGATCGGGATTGTCGTGCTTCTCCCCTAATAGAAGATAACTGGCGCCTTCAACCGCCACGAGGAGATCGTTTAACGGAAGAAATTTTGATGTCCTGCTATTGAATATCTTTCCAACAAAGGGATGGTCAGAATACAATTGCGACTCCCAGGTTGCAGGCAGGTTGACCTGGGCCTGTACCGCCGCCGTGAATGCCAGGACAGCAGCAACAATTAGTGATCTAATTGGATCCACCCATCTTTTGCCACTGCGCATATATTTCATCGTTCCAGTAACTCTGGAAGTAGGCGATTACAGCTAACTTGTCTGCTTCATTCAGAACATTTTCGAAGGCAGGCATATTACCTCCGAAGGCGGCGCCGCCGTTATTAATGACCTGCAGTAAGACAGAATTCGGGTGATGCCAGGCATGGGCCGTGCCATTCAGTGGCGGCGGTGGGAAAGAGCCATCGTCAAGGCGCGCGCGCCAATCATTCACCAGACCCTCGGCGTTGTCACCATGACACTGCGCACAATTGTTGGCGAATACCACGGATCCGGTGTCTACCTGGGGCTGACTGTACCACCTACCGGCCTCGGCCATGGCCTCCGGTTCAGGTCCGGGTCCGATTTCTGACTCGCTGCAACTACTCAGGATAAAACTAAGAACTAAAACCAAAGGTCCAAATGTTGTCTTGATGCGCATTGTCTGTAACCACACTCAATCGGATTTCTTCGGGTAATCGAAATTCACCAATGTCGCCTCGCCCAGTGCGACATCGGCCCAGCTCTCGATGGCCAGACTCAGTTCAACCAGTCCACTGGTGGGAATATTGTCGATGTCCGATTCGGCCATCGAATTAGCAAAATCTGTAATCGCCGGATTGTGCCCTACCAGCATCGCAGACTCACAAGTTTCATCTACCAGTCTGGCTGCCTTCAGAAACATGTTAGCGCCGGCAAAATAGAGCTCCGGATTGCTGGTGATATCATCCCTGGGAAAGCCCATCTGTTTCGCGAATAACCTGGCCGTGGATTTTGCCCGTATAGCAGGACTGCAGATTATGCAATCCAGATCCGGATGTGTTTTCCTGAAGCGACCCGCCATTATCGGCACATCGCCGATGCCGCGGTCGCTGAGTGGCCGCTCAAAATCCTTCAACTCCGGATTATCCCAGCTTGATTTGGCATGGCGCAGCAAATAAAGGGTTTTCATTAATGGGCTTCAGAGCTTAACTCGACTATTCGATATGAAATCAGGACCCGGGCACCTATTTCCGGAGTTATACCGCAATTACGCGGTTAACTCCAGAGCTGACGCGGGATAGCGAGCGAAGCATTGCCTCTTCTTCCCTAAGCCGAGTCCCGCTTCTGCCGAAACAATGTAGAATACCGCGCTTTTAAAAATGGAACCCGAAATATGCGATCGATAGCCTTACTATTCATGCTTACATTCATGGCATTAACAGCTAATACAGCCCTGGCCCAGGAAGAAAATGGGATAACGAGGGAAATAGAGCTAGGGGCACTGTTTACTTCGGGTAACACGGAAGATCAAACTCTTAACTTTACGGGCACCATCGGTTTGCTTCAAGACCAGTGGGAATACATGTTTTCGTTGGATGGTTTGTTCTCGTCAAAGGAGAATGATGTAACCGGGCAAAGATTCTATGCAGTTGCCAGTGCCAACTACGAGTTTTCCGAGGATAGTTTTTTCCTGACCAGGATTGCCCATGAGGATGATCGCTTCAGCGGATTCGATAGTCAGTCGGACATCACGTTTAACTACGGTCACAGACTGCTGGATAACGTAGCGGATATGGGGCTGACTCTAAACGCCGGTATCGGCGTCCGCTGGTCGCGACTCAACGATTCTGATTTCGATGAACCCATAGTAAGACTGGCCGGCGAATACGATTGGAAAATATCGGATACTGCCTCCTTCAATCAGCAGCTCAGTATAGAGGCCGGTAGTGAGACCAACATTTTTCGCTCCGAGACCAGTATTGAAACCCAAATTCTCGACAATTTGTCATTACGATTTTCGATTAACATCAAGCATCAAACCGATGTACCGGTAAGTCGTGAGAGAACGGACACCGAAACAGCAGTAACGTTTGTTATGAATTTTTAGTCGGCGTTGCAGAGGAGCCCTCGCGTTGACAACATACACGAATGCAATTGAGAGTGTATCCGCGGCAGATCTCCGAGTCGATACGAGACCAGTCTCAGTGGTGCTGCGATAGCCGGGTAGGTCGGCTGCGGCGGAGGCCATACCAATGGGTTTCCGGCAGAGCATAGATTCCGGAAAATTCCTGCTGCAGAGTACTTGAAATTGAGCTATCTTTGGATGGCGTGGTTTCGCCGCATAGCCCGACACCGAGTAATTGAATTTGAGCATCTCATCATGCGTCTGCTTCAAATCCTGCTTTCATGCTTTATTCTGATTCCCTCGCTGGGCTGGACCGACCAGACTGATCCCCGCCTGGATGAACTCTTTGTTACCCTGAAACAGACAGCCGATGGCCAGGTAATTCGAAGCACCGAAAATCGAATCTGGAGTATCTGGCTGCAACACACAAACTCCACCGTTGTAAAGTTGATGCAAATGGGCTCTGCGCGCATGAATGGCCGGCTTTATTCGGATGCCCTGCTCATATACAGCAGCATTATAGAGAACTTCCCCGATTACGCCGAGGCCTGGAATCAGCGCGCAACCCTTTATTACATCGTTGGCAACCATGATGCGTCCATTGCCGATATCGAGAAAGTCCTGACATTGGAGCCCAGGCACTTCGGCGCGCTATCGGGATTGGGTCTGGTCTATATCCAGCGCGAGGAACTTAACAAGGCCAAACATGCCTTCGAGGATCTGATTGCAGTCCATCCCAATAGCCCAAATGCGCAGCAGAACCTGCAATCTGTCATTGATAGCCTTCGCCGAAATGTAATCTAAGGAAAGTACCAGAACAACCAACCCCTGTTAACACAGAAGAAGCGAGAATACTGGTATGAAAAGTATAAACCCCCCGGGGGTGTGAATAGACGAAGAAGTTAGGATAGTCCGAGTAAATGAAGGGACTTACGCCAAGAGTCACGGCAGCTTTGGTACCGATAAATATTCGCCCATCATTCTGGATTGGGGAATAAATGCTGCCGATAGCCCCTACGTGTGGGATTAAGGAGCAGGTGTTGGGACATATTTTCCAGCGCACAGAGGACGCAGAAAGAGCGCAACCAGCCTACTTTTCGGGCACCCACTACTTCACCCACGAAAACGAGGAAAAGGCAGAGTATTACTGGACCATGGCACAGGAACTGGACCCGGATAGCTGGAATTATCTGCCCCAGGACCTGTTCTTCGAAGAGGGTGGATCGGCCAGACCCGCATGGCGCGCAAGACGGACCGTCGAGAAGAGACCTACTATGCTCCCCTGAAAATTGAGGAACAGATCAATAGTAGGATACGCACATAAGCATAAGTGGTATGAATAAAAAAGGGTCGCAACAATGCGACCCTTTGTATTTCCGACCGAGGTTTAACGGCCACTTCACCCTGCTTTCGCAAGGGCTTGGATCAATCCTACTGGCGAGTACCGGATACGCCGAAGGCACCAAAATCACTATCGAATTCGCCTTCAATCGAATCGCCTTCGACTGTGCCGCTGAATTCCAGCACCAGGGTCTGGCCCTGGGCATCGACTTCTGCCGTGAATATAACCATATTGCCATCATAGGTGATGCCATCGATCGGTGCTTCGCCGAGAGCATCGGCCGCCATGGTGCCAGAGCCATCTTCATTTAGTGTCAAGGTAGCCGGGAGTGCGCCCAGGGGAGTATTCATCTCGACACCCCATACACCTACAGCGGGAGGAGGGCCGCCTGCGGCACAACCAACCAAAGTAGCCAGGGAAAGTACCAACAGACCGCTCATTAATTTTTTCATATTCAATTCCACCTTTATGTAAACCCTATAGCCCAAATCGTTAAATAGCGAAAGCCTAATCTTGCCGTAAGATCGTGCCCCGGCAGCTTTCGCCCTAAAATCCCCCTTGTTGGGAGTTGCCTCAATTGCGAAACAGATGGCCTATTGTCCGGTTAATAGCGGTGCAGTCAACCGAAATAATCCTGTCCCTGGCCCGATCTGCCTCAGAAATTCGCCATGTCATGAAGCTTAGGGGATTTTTCAGGCGGTGAGCCAGCGTTGATTCCTTCTTTCGAAGCCCAGTGTATTCACGACTTCTCTCTCGATCCCGGCCATATGAGAAACCCCATAGAATATGCTGATGGAGAAAAATTTCTCGCCCTTCGATTGCATGATCTTCTGTAACTGAATTGGGCTAAGATCGGCGAGGCGAAAATTTACCCCCGTCGTGGGGATTGCAACAATCAGGCAAAAAGCGACCATCCTGGCGGCAAAACAGTCCCATACAGAAGTTATTTGTCTTAACTCTATAAAATTAATTCGCTATCCATTGAAGGCAACTCCAAGCGCAGGGCATTGATCCAACGCTGTGCTGGTAACTCGAACAGTTATCAACCCCAGGCGATTTGCAGAATTTCCATGACCTGTTGCGCCGATTCCAGGCGCCGGGGATTATTCCTGACCACCGGATGTTTGATCGCCCGCTCCGCGATTGCCGGCAACTGATCAGATTGCACCTCCAGCTGCTGCAATGTGGTAGGCAAATCCAGGCTTGCAATCAGATTTCTAACCGCATCGGCCGCGCTCTGCCCGGGATGACCCAGGGCGTCGGCGATAGCCTTCTGCTGCTGGCTATTATTTTGAGAATTCCATTCCAGAACAGCAGGCAGCATGACGCAGGAAGTATACCCATGGGGCACGCCGCACAGACTACCAAGAATGTAACCAATACCGTGGCTACCGCCATGGGCGACAGTACCGAGTCCGCAGCAAGCTAACCACACCGCCTGCTGATTGAGGCTGCGGGCGCCCAGATCATCGGGGTTGTTTTTGGTTTGCGGCAGGGATTCGGCGAACAGGCGCATGGCGTGCAGGAAATGTCCATCCAGATAGGCATGGGAATCAACGGAGCAGTAACCTTCGATGGCATGATCGAGTGAACGGATCGCCGTCGACAACCACAGCCACTCCGGTGTATACACCGAAAGTGCCGGATCGTAGATGATATGTTGGGGGCACAGATCGATGCCCCTATATCCTTCTTTTGCAGACTTTTGCGTATCCAGCACGCCAGCATTGTTGCTGAACTCGGCCCCGGACAAGGTGGTTGGTACCGCGATCTGTCGAATTTTCGAGGGTTTGGAAAACAGGCTGTAGTCGCCGGCTTTGGGACCCCGGCTGCCATCACCGAGTTGTGCATATTGCAATAGCTCCGCTTCGGTCTGAATGTCCTGGTCTATTGCCAGCTGTACCACTTTGCAGGCGTCAATAATTGACCCACCCCCCAGTGCTACCAACACATCAGCACCGGTATCTCGAGCGGCTTGTAGTGCCTTCAACACATCGGCTCTCGGGGTATGGGCGCCAATTTCTGTAAAAAGCCCGGCGTAATGATCACCGAGAATATCCTCTAAGGCCTGGAATTCCCCGGTTGTCTGGCTCAAGGTCCTGGATGCCACCAGAAAGACTCGTTCCGCGCCCATCAATTCAACCAACCCCGGCAGTACCGATGTCACTGCCGCACCACTGTTAACTGACTCGAGGGCACTGTAATTAAACTGTATTGACTCCAGCTCCAGGGACTGATTCATAGACTCTAGCTCGCTCCTCGTAATGTGGCTTTCCCTGAGTCCGCCACTATACCTATTGCCGTCCGACAAATCCTGAAAACAAAGATTCGGTAGTGCAACTTCGGTGTCGCCGCATTGCCGGAAGAACAGACTGTGCCGAGAGCATGTCTCACGATGGGTGCACTTTCGTGTTGATGCGGGTATTGGCCTGTTATATTCTTCACCCAGACATCCATCGAGGGGATTGACAATGGCAACTTTTAAGGTAAATGGCTTTGAGAAAAATCTGGATATAGAGCCAGATATGCCGCTACTGTGGGCTCTCAGAGACGAGTTGGGCATGACCGGCACCAAGTTCGGTTGTGGCATAGCCTCCTGCGGCGCCTGTACGGTGCATGTAAACGGCCGCGCCGTGCGCAGCTGTACTACGCCGGTGAGCGCGGTGGAAGGACAGGACATCACCACCATCGAAGGCCTTGCCGCAATGGCGGCAGGCACGAATGCCTCGGCGCCGAATCTAACTGCGGTGCAGCAGGCCTGGATAGATCACCAGGTCCCCCAGTGTGGCTACTGCCAGTCCGGCATGATCATGGCTACCTCCGCATTGCTGGCCTCGAATCCGAATCCCACCGATGCGGAAATCGACAGCAACATCACCAATATTTGCCGTTGCGGCTCCTACCCCCGGGTACGCAGAGCCATTCGTTCACTGGCGAACGCCTAAAGGCACAGGAGACTATCCATGAAAAAAATAAGCAGAAGACGTTTCCTGATCACCTCGGCCCTGGTTGGCGGCGGTGTATTGATTGGCTACTCGGCGACCCGACCCAGCAGACACCGACTGGCGAACACCGAACTGGCCCAACGCGGCGAGCACTATGTCACCTCTCTCCTGAAGATCGAAGCCGATAATACGGTCACTGTCTACGTGCCCCATTCCGAAATGGGACAGGGCGTACATACCTCCCTGTCCATGATGGCGGCCGATGAGCTCGATGCCGACTGGGAGTTGGTCAAAATCGAACAGGCGCCGGCGATCGATCTGTTCGCCAATGGCGACGTGATTAAGGGCTTCGCCAGTGAATTCGGCGTGCCAAGCTTTCTCGAAGGCCTGGTTAGTGTCAGCGCCATAAAAGTTGCCGAGCTGATGAATCTACAGATCACCGGTGGCAGTTCTTCGGTGCGTTTCACCGGCGAATTTGGCATGCGCACCGCAGGCGCCGCGGCACGACAGATGCTCATCGACTGTGCCGCAACTCGCTGGGGTGTGGCTGCGGACGAATGTACTACGCAGTTGAGTCACGTGCACCACAATGCCAGTGGTCGCTCCCTCGCTTATGGCGAACTGGCGGGCGATGCCGCGCTGCTGGAACCACCTGAAGACCCAGTATTGAAAGATCCGTCCCAGTTCAACATCATGGGCAAGGCAATCTCCCGTGTCGATATCCCCGCCAAGGTCGATGGCTCTGCCAACTATGGTCTCGATGCGAAACCTGCTGACATGTTATACGCCGCAATCAGGTTCGCACCAGTATTTGGCACCAAGCTGGTTTCTGTCGATGCCGGTGACGTCCTGAACCGCCGTGGCATCAAACGCATCGTCGAGTTAGAAGATTCGGTTGCCGTGGTTGCTGACAGCTACTGGCGCGCCAAGGAAGCGCTGAAACTGGTTACTTCGGTATTCGAGACATCTGCTAACGACACCACCTCCAGCGCCGATATTTATGCTGGCTTCGAGCGCAGTCTTGCCGACGAAAATGGCAGCAAGGTTATCGAAGAAGGTGATACCGAGGCGGCAATGGAATCGGCCGCAGATGTGATCGAAGGGAATTATCGGGTCCCCTATCTTGCTCACGCCGCCATGGAACCGATGAATTGCACGGTGCATATTCATGACGACAAGGTGGACGTGTGGACCAGCACTCAGGATGCCCTGGGCATCAAAGCCAGGGTGGCAAAAATTGCCGGCATCGCCGAAGACGATGCGACTTTTCATCACAGCTACCTGGGCGGTGGTTTCGGTCGACGCCTGCCGTTCAACTGGAATGTCATCGATCACGCCACGCTCATCGCCAAAGAATTCGATGTGCCGGTGAAAACCGTGTTGAGTCGTGAAGATGATATGCAGCAGGACTACTATCGACCCGCAGTCGCCAGCAATTTCAAGGCGGCGTTCGACGCAGAAAACAATGTACTGGCCTGGCACAACCGCTTTACCGGCCCGGTGCAGACTCCCGGCGCATCACACATTCCCTATGCCATCGCTAATCAGTCCATACGCGTAGTCGATGGCGATACCCACGTGCCCATCGCTGCCTGGCGCAGCGTGGATCACTCGCAGCAGACATTCTTTACCGAATCGTTTGTTGATGAGATTGCCCATCGTGCCGGCAAGAACCCCTACCAGTTTCGTATGGAACTGTTACAGCAGCACCCCCGGCATCGCCGCGTGTTAGAGGTGGCGGCTGAGGCTGCGGGCTATGGCCAGAATCTGCCCGAGGGCCACGCGCTTGGTATTGCCGTACAGGAAAGCTTTGGCAGCATCGTCGCCGAAATTGCGGAAGTGTCGATCGGCAGTAATAACGAGCCCGTCATACACAAGGTAACTTGTGCCATCGACTGTGGCTGGGCGGTTAATCCCGACACGGTGGAAGCCCAGGTAGAGAGCGGCATTATCTTTGGCTTAACCGCCGCGATGTATGGCGAGATCTCCATCGAAAACGGCAGAGTTGCGCAGAATAATTTTCCTGACTACGAGATGGTGCGGATGGCGACTTCACCGGAAATTGATGTACATATCGTTGAATCTGGTGAGGCACTCGGCGGACTTGGAGAACCTGCGACGCCACCAATCGCAGCCGCGGTGACTAACGCGATCTATATTCTGACCGGTCAGAGAGTGCGGGAATTACCCATCAAGAACCACGATTTTTCCCGCATCAATCCCGTAGCCCAGGTTTAATAAATGGGGTCAGATCTTGCATGTTAGCACCGCCAAACGACAGTGCTAACATGCAAGACCTGACCCCATTTAGCGCCCTTTTCTGGTTTCTGCCAGACTAGCGAATGTTTTCGGCGATACCGTTGAGCGTCGAAACTAAGCCTTCGTAACGCGTGCGGGTAATTCCACGGTAACTACCTGCTTCTTCGGCAAAATTTTCCGCCAAATCTTCAAGCGCATTGGCCGCGCGTCGGTTATTGCCGTTGCCACCATCCAACAGGGATTGAGCAGTATCCAGTGCCTCGTTTAATGCAATGGCCGAATTGCTGGCAATGTTGTTATCGCGCTGCAATTGGTCGAGATAGGCGCGAGCTACTACGGGCACATCGGGCCAGACAATGATCTTCTGAGTCTGAGCGTTTACGATGCCATTGAGTTCGGGCAGCGAAGCCGCAGCGATCTCGTTCTCGCTGAGAAAGTCACTGGCTTGCAGACTGAACACATCTAAGCCGCGGGAAATCTCGGTGCCAAAAATGTGACCGTTGTACCAATAGGTAGACCAATAGCCACCGGTAATTAATTCCTCAGTATCGATCGGTCCACGATCAAAATAGGCGATCTCTAGCGGATTGTTGGAATCGGTGAAATCTACCACCGAGACTCCTCCCTGGTACCAGGCCTGCACGAAAAGATCGCGGCCGGGCACTGGAATCATAGAGCCATTATGGGCGACACAGTTCTCTGTGTCTGATTGCGGCGCCGACATCTTGTAATGGCTACGGAACTGAAGCTTGCCGTCGACGATGTCATAGATGGCATCGGCTCCCCAGTTCAATGGATCTTGCGCACGACAGCGGGGTCGACCACCGCCACCCCATTCGTCGGTGAAGATCACCTTATCGCCGCGGTTATTGAAGGTGGCAGAGTGCCAATAGGCGAAGCCCGGATCGATGACCTGGTCCAGGCGTTCGGGGTTGATCGGATCGGAAATGTCCAGCAAAATGCCATTGCCGGAACAGGCACCGGCGGCCAGACCGATATCGGGAAAAGTGGTGATGTCGTGGCACTGGTTAGTCTCTCTGGTGGTCTGAGTGTCTTCACCGTGATCGCCACCGTCCCACAAGCCAGCCAGTGTGCCGGAATCCGGATCGGCGAAAATAAAAGGTCGGTTCACAATACGCGCATCCTGGGGTCGGTCCACGGGAATCTCGATCACCTCGATGCGGAACAGCGCCGAATTCGAATCTTCAAAGGGAGAATCGCTGGAACACTCGGCCAGTTCTTCGTCATCACGCACGCCACTGGTACCCGAGACGTAGACATAGATATTACCGTCTGCGTTGGCATTAGATACGACAGTGTGGGTATGGGAGCCGCGGCAGGTCTGCACCGCGCCCACTTGTATCGGGTTAGTGAAGTCGCTGACATCAAAAATACGGATGCCCTTCACGCGCTGTTGGCTAATCGGGTCCGGAACCCCCTCGAGACCACAATCCAGTCGCCCACGGGCTTCCTGCACGGACATGATTAGCAGGTTGCCCACTAAAGATACGTCGCCTTGACCACCGGGACACACCACCGAGGCAATATGTTGAGGTGCGGCCGGGTTGCTGATGTCGTAGGTATTGAAGCCGTGATAGTTGCCTGCCACTAAATAGTTGCCGGCAAACAACAGGTCGGTATTGGAAAATCTTAACAACGCCGGACGGATATCATCATCCTCATCTTCCTCTTCGTCCTCTTCGTCCTCGGTAGGCGTTTCCGGTGCCTGTCCGTTGGCCGTGGCCAATTCTTCTTCTATCTCTTGCAGCCGTCTCGCCGAGAGACCGGAGGGTCGGTCAGGGTCGAAGAATCCGGGCGGTTTTGGTAGCGAGGCGACGACTTGCATATTCAGGGCAGCCTCACCCGCGTCACGGAAGCCGGCCGCTAGCCCAACCCGAGGGTCGGGATTGAGACTGGCTAACACGATGTCCATGCGTTCGATTTCTGAGGTCTGGTCAGAGGTCACGTCGGAGGTGAATTCATACAACAGCGGATCCTGAGCCGAACCTTGCTGTTCTAAAAGCTCTTCCACCATGTCCAACGCCCCCTGATGGTGTTGAATCATACCCTCCAGATAGAGTCGGTCGAATTCCGCGCCTGCGGAGTCTTCCAGTTCTGCCATCTGTTCCGCGCTCAGCATACCGGGCATCATTTCGAATCCATCGTTATGGTGGGCCATCTGATCCGGCACCTCGAGATCACGTTGTTCAAGCCAGCCCTGCATCATGCCGATCTCATCATCCTGTGACAGGGTGATTCGCTGGGCCACTGCCAGCACCATGTCATTATTGGTGCGATTCTCCGCCAGAGCGGACATCTCTTTCGCTTGGGCGTGATGCGGAATCATGCCCTGTAAAAACTGAATATCACCCAGCGAGTATTGAATATTGGCCAGGTCGGATGCCTCTTCGGCACTGATCACGCGACTGGGCTGACCCGGCGCACCAGGTTGAATGATGGGCACCTGAGCCAGGGTCGAGTTGACGGGAACTAATAGAGCGACGGCAAAGGCCATCACGCAGCTTACATAGGGCGAGGTAATCGACAGCGTTTTCAATTGAATTCTCCGCTAATCCTTTTTGAGAGTGGGCTCGGGTTTGAGACCGAAAGTGTAGGCGCCATTGTACCCATGGACCAGGGCGGTTGGGCAAGTGGGAATTGTGGGACTCGGCAACTACACAATTCCTTAGTTCGGCAGTGCATACGCAATCAATTGCGGTGCCGCTTCAGTTAGCACCGCGACCACGATGTACTGCCTCCCCTCATGCTCGTAGCTCATCGGCGCAGCACGGGCAGACGCCGGCAGCGGTATGGAGGCCAGTTCGGCGCCTTTGGCTTTATCTCGGGCTACCAATAATGCACCGTCGCTGTAGTTTTGGGCATGAACCAACAGGGTAGGCGTCACCAGAATCGGGTTGCGACCACCCCCGCCCATGGGTGGCAGATCGATGCCCTCTAACGCCGGGTGATTCTCGGCGCGGGGAAACCTGTCACCATTCGGCACCTGCCAGACGATGTTGCCGCTGTTCATATCGATGGCGGTGATGGTGGCGTAGGGTGGTTTTAGAATCGGAAGTCCTTGGGGACCGCGGATGCCGGAGTTGGAGATGCGCCGGTAAGTGAGGGTGGATTGCGCCGGATCGGTCTCTACCATGACCGGTACCGTGATTGAATCGGACGAGGGAATGTAGATGATAGCGGTGGTTGGATCGACGCTGGCGCCCATCCAGTTGGCACCGCCTCCGGCACTGGGTCGGATGACGGTACCGCGATTACCACCTCGAACCGTGAGCGTAGTGGGCGTGTACAGCGGCCCGTAGGTGTACTCGCTGACAATCTCTATGGCTTCGGCCCGCAACTCGGGAGTGAAGTCGATAAGATCGTCGATGGCCAGGCCCTGCTTTTCGAAAGCCGGAGGCCTGGTTGGAAACGGCTGGGTCGGAGACAGGCGCTCACCGGGAATGGTCGGCGCTTGCGGTACTTGTCTTTCTTCGAGCAGCCACACCGGTTCACCGGTTGCACGGTCGAAGGTGTACACAAACCCCTGCTTGGTGACCTGAGCCACCGCCTTGATGTCCCTGCCGGCGACGGTGATGTCGATTAGATTGGGTGCGGCTGGGGGATCGTAGTCCCAGATGCCGTGATGAATCATCTGAAAATGCCACCTGCGTTCACCGGTTTGTGCATCGACGGCGACCAGGCTCTGACTGAACAGGTTATCCCCGGGGCGGTTGCCGCCCCAGAAATCGTCGGTGGGTGCTTCCACCGGCAAGTACACCAATCCCAGCTCAGAATCGGCGCTCATCATCGACCAGACACCCGTATTACCGGTGCGGCGCCAGGATTCTTCTCCCCAGCTCTCGACGCCAAACTCGCCGGCCTCGGGAATGGTGTGGAACGTCCACACGGTTTCACCCGTGCGGATATCGAAACCCCGCACCCACATGGGGGGCCGCTCTCGCATCAGCGGACGTGCCTGAGTGATCTGGGACGTCACCAGAATATCGCCGATGACGATAGGTGGGGAGACCACGGAGACCGGCTGCGCACCGAGGTAGTCCAAGTCGCCACGGGTGGCGCGGGGAATGCCGATACTGAGATCCACCCTGCCACCATTGAAATCGGGATCGGGCAGGCCGGTGTTGGCGTCCAGCGACAGCAGATAACCATCGTTGGTGGCGGCGAGAATGCGCTCCTCCTCGCCGTCGCTCCAGTAAGCCACGCCACGGCTGTGATATCCGATGATGTTAATCGGCGGACCGGACAGGTAGACCTCCGGATTGTGAGTCCACAGCGTCTCACCGGTGGCTGCATCAATTGCCGAGATCAAGTTCAGCGCCGTGATGATGTAAAGCCTGTCGTCTATCTTCAGCGGTGTGCCCTGAAAGTTGTTGATGTTTACATCGGGATTGACTTCCTGCAGTGCTTCGATGTCCAGATCGGCATCCACAGACGTCCAGCTCCAGGCCACTTCCAGGCGCTCGAAATTGGCCCCATCGATCTGCGCTAGTGGTGAATACTTGGTGGAACCAGTATCGCCGCCGTAACTGGGCCAGTCGCCAGACCCGGTACCGTACTGGGCAGTCAAATAAGGCAGATAGAGCAAACTAACTGCAAACAACATCAACTGGCAGGCTCGCGCAATGGTTCTGCCGTTATTCTTGTTCTTAGTCGACATGTGGATTACTCCATCTCGGTGGTCAGGGTCAGGTCTTTCCTGTTAGCGCCTTCAACGGTAAAATATCAATCAATGCTAACAGGAAAGACTTGACCCCCATAATTCCTGCGAAACCGGAGACAAATCATGTTTCAAGACATCAATCAAATCTATCTCGTAGTTTCAGCAATCATTTTTGGCCTGGTCGCCATTATTCACCTTGTTCGCGCCTTGAATAATTGGGCCTTTATAGTCGGGCCGGTCTCGATACCCAATTCAGCATCCTGGGTAGGATTTATCATTACCGCTGCTTTGTGCCTGTGGGCTGTTCGACTGATAACTTCGTAAATTGCTGGTGTTATTAAACGATCTCGCACTCGCGGCAGAGCCCGTGAGCAAGAGTTTGTTCGGCACTGTCGCCATTGGCAAATATTTGATGATCAGTTGTTTCTGTTTTACGTACAACGGGGAGAGGATCGTTGGTCACGGAGTGATTATACCGAATACAAGAAACTGGCAGACCGTGCGTGACATGACATTCTTGTTAGCGAAGAAAACTAACACCTCACCCGGTGTCAATCCAGCCGCTTGCTAAAGCGCGCGATCGCGAGAGTCAGGGTGATGACCATGAACGCAAGCAAGGCCAGCAGTTCATCCCACATGCTACTGATATCGGCGCCGCGCAAGATGATGCCGCGAATCAGCCGATTGAAGTGGGTGAGCGGAAGCAGTTCTGCTATATACTGGGCGATGGGGGGCATGCCATCGAATGGGAACATAAAACCCGACAGCAGGATCGAAGGCAGGAAGACGAAGAACGTCATCTGCATGGCCTGAAACTGCGTCGTTGCCAGTGTGGATAACAGTAAACCGAGCGCCAGATTGGCACCGATGAAGACGAGAGAGGCTGTCAACAACTGCGAATAACTGCCCAGGATCGGCACCTTGAAGAAATAGCCACCCATCCCCAGAACAATTACCAGCTGGATCAGGCCAATCAACACATAGGGAATGATCTTGCCCAGCATGAGTTCCGGTGTTTTTATCGGTGTGTTGATCAACAGCTCCATATTGCCCCGCTCTTTTTCCCTGACGATGGCGACGGCGGTAAACATCACCATGGTCATGGTGAGAATCACGCCCACCAGGCCCGGTACGATATTTACCGCCGAGCGTCTCTCAGGATTGTAATAGTTGCGTACCTCCATCGATGGCACCGGCGTCAGGGCAGTCTGGGAGTCGAATCGAATGGGCAGTGCGGTTAACTGTTGTGCGACTCCGAGAATGATGGGATCGGTACCATCGACCAGTAACTGAACGGCTGAGCGATCACGCTCGATGATGCGGCGATCGAAATCTTCCGGTACATAGACTCCGATTGAGATGGCACCGGCGTCCATGAGCCGATTAAGATCCTGGACCGTCTCCACGCGCCGGCCAAGATTGATCACCTGGGAGGCCGCAATATCGGCAATGAATTGTCTGGACAGGTGGGTGTCTGCTTCATCGGCATAGGCCGCAGTCAGGTTGCGCACGTCGGTGTCGATGGCGTAGCCAAACATCAATAACTGCATCAAGGGAATGCCGACTATCATGCCGAAGGTCAGGCGATCACGCGACAGTTGCAGAAACTCCTTACGCAGCACGGCCATGATTCTGATGAGGGACTTCATATGGCCAGACCCTTGCGTCGCTCTTCGGTGACGGCCATGAAAATGTCCTCGAGATCGGGGAATACCTGGTCCGCCTCTGCGCGTATCTGTGCTTCCCGAAGATTTAACTTTACCTGCCCCAGCGCATCAGGAACGCGCTTGGATACCAGCACTCGAAGACGCACACCGAGTTGAGTAATACTGGTGAAGGCCGGATTGTCGGCGAGACTCAACCTGGCACTGTTGGGGTTATCCGCCACGACTTCGATGACGTTGTAGCCGATATTTTCACCTAACTCCTTGGGGCTGCCATCGGCTACTTTCACACCCTGATCCAGAACCGCAAGACGGTGACAGCGGGCCGCCTCGTCCATGTAGTGGGTGGATACCAAAATGGTGGTTCCCCGCTCCGCCATCTCAAATAATTTCTCCCAGAAATCCCGTCGGTTCTGGGGATCAACCGCACTGGTTGGTTCATCGAGAAAAAGAATTTTTGGTTCATGCAGGATCGCCGCTGCCAGTGCCAACCTCTGCTTCTGGCCGCCACTGAGAGTACCTGCGCGCTGTTTGACCTGCGCAACAAGACTGAATTCCTCCAGTAGCTGATCGACCCGCGGTCGGCGTTTTGCCCGCGGTAACGCATAGACTTCACTGATGAAGCGCAGGTTCTCCCTCACCGTTAAATCTTCGAACAGGGCAAATCTCTGTGTCATATACCCAATGTGTTGTTTTAACGCCTCCGACTCCTTGACCGTGTCCATCCCCATCACTGTGGCGGTGCCTGCGCTTGGAGTCAGTAATCCACATAACATACGTATTGTGGTGGATTTGCCCGAACCATTGGGCCCCAGAAAGCCATAGATGGTTCCGGCAGGTATCTCCAGATCCACCTCATTAACCGCTATCAGGCTACCAAACTTCCTGGTGAGTCCTGTGGCGGAGATTGCAATGGATCTGGAATTCATATGCGCCGGCGCCTATTGGAAGTTAACTTGAACCGGCACGCCGTCCGGCAGTCGATTCGGCATGGCAGGCAATGCGACTTCGGCAACATAGGACAGGCGCCCGCGATCTCTCTCGGTGAGGGCGAAGTACGGTGTAAAACTAGGCTCAGAAGAAATGCGGCGCACGGTACCGGTAAGCGGGCCATCGATACCATCGACATGAACCTGCAAGGTAGAACCTGGCCTTATTTGAATCCGCACCGATTCCGGGATATAGAGCCGTGCATAGGGCTGATCGCCGCTTAACAGTACCGCAATCACATCCCCGGGCCGCGGGCGTTCACCTATCTCGAAAGGCAGGGAATCGAGGAGGGCATCGACTGGCGCCGTAATCGAATGGCGTTGCCGATCCAGCTCCAGGCTCGCAAGTTGTGCCCTGGCTTGCTCCAGCAAGCCGTTGGTTTGCGCTATCTGCTCCTGGCGGGTGCCGGCCTCGAGTTCGGCCAGTTGTGCCTGCACAATCTCGATGCGGGCGCGGGCCAGTTCCACATATTTTTCCGCCGTATCCACACTCTCTATGGAAGTCAGGTTCTGCTCCCGCAGTCCCAGGAGGCGATTCAAGTCACGCTGCCTGAACACCCGATCTATCTCGGCTTCATCGAGGCTGGCTTTGACAGTATCGATAGTTTCGGTTCTGGGACCACTGACTTGCTCGGCAAGCAAGGCTTCAATACGAGCTATATTCGCCCGTGCTTCCGCGATTCGAATTTCTACCCGGCTGGTATCCTGTTGCAGAATCAAACGCCCCGCCGCCAGTCGGTCACCTTCCAGCACGGTGATGCTGAGGATGGACTCGAACACTTCGGCCACCAGCTCGATCCGATCGGATTCCAACTGTCCTAACGCCTGCAGGGGCAATTCATCGCATCCGGTCAGAAGTATTACCGTGAATAGCAGGCACAAGCTGTTCAGTCGATTCATGATTGAGCCCCCGCGCCGGCAGCTACCTCGACGCCGTAGAGGAACAATTTGGTGTTGTGTGCTGCCAACACGCCCACCGTGGTCTCATCGAGGGACAGCTGGAAGATCTGTTCCACCATGGGCTTGGCCAGGAACGGGAAAATTGTCATCGCCATCAGTGACAGAAGCGTCAGGCCTGGATTCAGATCCTGACGAAAGTGTCCTGCCGATATCTCAGCCTGGATCGACTGCAGTAGTCTTGGCGCAAACACCGACCTGAACTTGTCAATAATAGCTTCGCGGGTTTCACCCTCGCTAAACAGGACCTCACGCACGAAAAAATTCGGCCACCAGGGATTTTCTGCCAGCAATTTACAATAGCTTCTGCTGAAGTCGGCAACAGTTAATTCCGAATCTCTATCCAACTCACCCAAACTCGCCTCCAGTCTCTGGAATAGGTCTTCCACCATCGCCATGTACAGGCCCTGCTTACCACCGAAGTAGTAATTCACCATGGCGCCATTGACCCCGGCGGTCTCGGCAATGCGGCGTATCGAGACCGCCTTGAATTCCCGGGAGAGGAAGTGCTCGCGGGCGGCATCAAGCAAGTCGGCGCGCACTCTCTCGCTGTCTTTTCCTGCCGGTCTGCCCAGGTTATTTCGCTTTCTTGTGGTTGCAGTCATAGGTGTTCGTGATGCTCCGGTTTGCTGCCATCGTCCTGCTTGCCTGCAACGAGTCGGACTACGGGGGCAGTTGTTTACTTCAATATTTATTAATTAAACATTTAATTAATAAATTGTCAAGACCTGATATGTGATGCCAGCGAAGAAATTCAGCCTGCTACGGCACCTCTGAATAATACAGTGATGTCTCAGCGAGTCCTGAAGCGTTCAGTTGCAATACACACTTCGCCGGCAATGGCGTTAATCTGCCGTCATGCCGTGCTACACTTGGGCTCGATTCGATCGCCTGGCTAACGCTTCTCTTGCTCATCCTAATCATTGGTCTGTTCTTGTTTTTCGCTCCGCACCTGCTGCGGGAGGCTGGACTACGTCAGCGGGTCATGGATTCACTGCCATCGGTCGGCGCCTACAAAGGCTTGTACACCCTGATCACGCTGACCGGGCTGGGGCTGATAATCTGGGGTAAATCCGTTTCCCCCTTCACCATGGTGTGGCAGCCGATTTATGAGCTCCGTTACATTAGCCACGTACTCATGCTGCCGGCATTGGTGCTGCTGGTGGCTGGCAATGTGCCAGCCTCACACATCCGCAAGCATTTGCGAAACCCGATGCTGCTCGGCGTCGTATTTTGGGGATTGGCCCATCTGTGGTCGAATGGAGACCTGGCCTCCATGCTGCTATTCGGTGGTTTTACGCTGTGGGGATTGATCAAGCTTATTTCTCTGGGCCTCGTAATCGCCCCTGATTCGAAACCAGCCTCTCTGCTATGGGATTTTATTTCCATAATTGGCGGTCTAAGCATGTATGCCGCTCTGAGCATTTATCATGGACAACTATTTGGTGTGGGACTTAGCCTTGTCTAACTGTTCGAACAAAATGCTGGTTCTGGTTTGTCTGTGCTGGTTCTCGCTACTGGCGCTGCCGAGCCAGGCACAAGAAGACCTGTCGGCACACTTCAATGGCGTGTGGACCGCAGATGGCACCCTGTTTACTATAGGCATCGCGGTAGAAGACGGGGTCTTGAAGATTACCCAGATAGAGTCCCTGGGTTTCGAGTGGACCAATGTGGATGGCAAGCTTGAGGGCAACATCGCAACGATAGAAGTCGACTACATCAGTGCCGGGGTCACCGGCATTATCCAGGTGGAACTACTCGACGCAAATGCTGCCATCGCATTCGCCCCGACCTGTACGCCAGATTTTATGGTGGCATGCTTGCTGGCAAAAGGCCGCCAGGCCGTTTTTCGAAGAGTTGAAGCCCCTTAACTATCCGCTATTAAGCGACATCAGCAACCGAGCGAATAACTTTACCGACGATCCCATATGCAATCGCTTCTTCGGCGTTCATCCAGAAATCTCTATCCGTATCCTTTGCCACCCGCTCCAGCGGTTGACCGGTTTCATTCGCGATCAATTGGTTGATACGAGCTCGCATCTTGACGATTTCTTCGGCTTGAATCGCGATGTCAGTCGCATCACCGCTGGAACCACCTGATGGCTGATGTACTAAAAACCGGGTATTCGGCAGCGAATAACGGTTGGCTTTATCGGCAGCGAGATAAATTGTAGCGGCCGCGCTTGCCACCCAGCCTGTGCCTATCATCTTCACCGTGGGCTTGATAAATTTGATGATGTCATAAATGACATCGCCGGATTCCACATGACCGCCGGGTGAGCTGATATAGATCGAAATCGGCTCATCGCTATCGGCTGCCAAGGCCAGCAACTTCTCGGTTACCGACCGCGCCATCTTGTCATTGATATCACCGAATATTGTGATTGCTCGAGATTTGAACAGCTTTTCATCCATAAATCCCGAGCGGCCTGTGCCCTTACTTTCTTTCTTGTCTTTTTCGGGAAAATTAGTCGCCATCTAAAACCTCTTGGTATCAGTACTTCAGTTTAAACAATTCACTATTGAGGAACCTCTGGCCAGTTCAATGACCACTGTGGCCATTGAATCGATCAGAGGTTTCTTAAAATAGTCCTTAGCCACAAGCCTGCTGGTTAACCCGCAAATATGCAATGAGCTTCCACAAATCATCTTCGCCTTCGGGAAAATTAGAGCCGAAGCCGACCATGCGGGTAGCGGGCACACCGGTGGTCACTGTGGCAAATATTTCTTGATCACTATCGCCGTGCTTCCACTGACAGTCAAACAGATCCAAGGCATCTACTTCTTCCTGCTCGATGGTGTGGCAATAGAGCGAACATGAGCCCGCGAAGATTGCTTCTCCCCTTGCCACCGCCGCAGGATCGCCCATGTATCTTTCCACTTTCGTTAATTCCCGTGGGGCATTGTCTGCCGCCTCACCACAAGCGGCGAGTGTTAACAGCACAGTGCACAGGAAGATCAATTGCCTCATCAATTTTCGCTGCCTTGCGCTTCCGCTCCGAGCGGCTGGAAGGTAATCAGTAGTTGCGGTAGCAAGGTAAGGGATCCGGTCAATGCGACCAGCATCGCCAGACTGGTCAACAATCCAAACACTATTGTCGGTATAAAGTTGGACAGTGCGAGAATGGAGAATCCCGCCACAATAGTCAACGACGTAAAATACATGGCGCGGCCGATACTGTTATGACAGAAAAACATGGTCTGCCGGTAGTTGCCGAAGCGCGGAAATTCGCGCTTGAATCGGTGCATGTAATGGATCGTGTTATCCACACCGATGCCCACGGAAATAGCCGCGATGGTGATGGTCATGATATCCAGGGGAATGCCGAACCAGCCCATTACGCCCAACACGAATACCGCCGCGATGGCGTTTGGAATAATACAGATTATCGCAATTTTGACGGTGCGGAATAACACCAGAAACATCAAGGTGATGACCGCCATGACCACACCCAGGGTGAGAATTTGTGACTCATACAGTCTTTGCAAGACGTTGTTGTACAGTACCAGTATGCCGGTCACGTTAACCTGCTCATCGCTAAAACCGAATTGTTCTTCCACGCCCCGCTCGATGCGCAGCAGCAACTCGTTGCGTTTCAGATTCGGGTCCGACTCGATTACGCGGACATTGAAGCGCAGTTGATTGTCTGCGATCGAAACAAAGGGAGTAAGCACGGAGTCTTTAAGGGTCTGGGGGATACGGGTATAGAGCACCGCCCATAACACGCTATCGATGGGCTCATAGGCATTCAATTTTTCTGCCAGCTGAATCACCGCGCCAAAGGACAGGACCTTCCCTGTTTGCGAGTCGGCATCCAGGTACTCATGAATATCCTTAATCAGATCCATCTTCGATCCGGTAAACCAGTAGGCATCCTGATCGGTGCTGTCTCCAAAGCCATCATCAAATCCATCGTCGAATTCATCCGCCTCCACGGGCAGGTCTACCACCAGATCGAATGACAGGGTGCCGCCGAGTTTTTCATCGAACAGGGTCATCCCCTGGAAAATCTCGGTGTTCTCTCGAAAGTAATCGATGAAACTATTCTCGACCTGCAGTCTGGTCAGGCCCACGATACTCAGCAGCAGGACGACGGCATAAATGTAGAGCACCTTGGATTGGAGTTTATCAGTGAGGGTGGCAAGGGCGGAGGTGAGATTCAGTTTCAGACTGGAGGACAGTTTGGTCTGATCCACCGGCAACAGGCTCATGATAGCCGGAAACATAATGAAGACGACGGAGAGTGCCGCCAGCACTCCCATCACCATCATCCAGCCGAAAGAGATGATCGGTGAGATGCCACTGACGATCAGGGAGCCAAATGCCACCGCCGTGGTCAACGCCGTATAAAGACAGGGTTTGAACATGCTCAGTATGGCGTGCCTCAGCAATTTGTCGTGATCGCTGAAATGGAGTTTGGCGCGTAACTCTCTGTAGCGCACGGTGAGATGGACCGTCAGAGAGATGGTGATGATCAGCAGCAGGGAAATAAAATTGGATGACACCACCGTAACCCGCCAATCCATAAAACCCAGGATGCCTATCATGATTGTGCCGGCTGTGGCGCAGCAGGCCAGGGGCAATGCCACCCAGCGAACTTTTCTGAATATCAGTCCCAGCGCGATAATGATGAAGGCGACAACCCCAAAACTGAAACTGCTGAGATCGCTCCGCACGAACGTGACCAGGTCATCGGCGATCATCGGCGCGCCGCCAAGATAGATCTGGGCATCGTCCCGGTAGCCGTCCAGAATGCCACGGATAGCGCTGATAGTCTGGGTTTGCCTGCTACCGGAAAAGGCCGTGTACTCGCCGTAGTCAGCCTCTACTTGCCGTAATTCCACCACCTCTGCCACGGTGATACTGCCGTCGGCCTTCTTGTTGCGCAAGTCGGTGCGCTCTTGCAACATCGATCTCGAGCGCTCATCAATTTCAAAGTTCACCAGCATACCCGCAGTCTGACCGTTAGGGCTGACCACCGCATTGCGAAATACGGGACTGGAAATAATCTCCTCGCGGGCGACTACCAGGTCCAGTTCTGCATCCATCACTGTGAGGTAATCCTCCGAGATCGCTATCAGCCGCGTGTCTAGAAAGACGGGGACATTGAGAATACTGTCAACCGATTGCACGCGCTCGACGGCTAACAACTCCTGCCGAAGTCGCTCCATTTTCTGCAGGGTTTGGCGGCTGAAAAGATCGGCATGAAGCGGGGTATAGGCGACGATGACAGAATCCCGGACGCTATAGCGCGTATTGATGACACGGGAGTATTCGAGATCCTTGTCGCCCTCGAGCAACAAGGAATCGGCGGAAGCATCGAGACGAAAGTTGCGGGCGTGATAGGCAAACACAGCAGTGATCGCCAGGAGCACCAGCAGCACCGGAACAGGTCGACCAAATACGAGTTTTGTATAGATGCCGGTAATTCGGGAAAGCATTAAAGGTCCTGCGCCAGCGGTAAGCCTGTACTATACTGGTTTGGGCTTGACTTTTCGACGACTGCCCCGCGCTTTTCAGGTGTTTTTCGAATGGATCTGCTGAGCCACGGGTGCTGCCAACCCTGAATCTTGAATCGCCGGAACATGACAGCTTGTTCCGGCCTCTTTATTGCCTAGCCCCCGTTTTATTTCGTAGCGCCCGCCTGTCTTTCCAACTCTCTGGTGCCAACCATGATGCCCGTGAACGCATAATTGGCTTCAAGACCGGTTTTCCCGTGCCCGCGGCTGTCAGTTTCTCATCGCCCCAATTTCGGGCTGCTCACCGAGCATACTCTAATTGCGCAATACGGCCTCAATACAGTAATTAGTTACTGAAATTTACAAGGCCTGAATACATCCCAAGCCCTTGTTTTTAATATATTTAAATCAGCAATACAGGCCAGAGGCCGGCTAAATGTTTAATCTGCAATTTTCTGTGACATTAGGGCCCAATACATTGTGATGAGGCGGTGAAAATTGTTACCATTATTCACAGTTAATGAGAACAATATTTCGGATTTCAGGTTTTGTTCACGGTGAATCACGAACTGAAAGCTTTGCTTGCAACCTTAGCCTGTATTGATCGCAGGGTAGCGAGTAGTTAAACCAAAGGAGCAGTTATGTTAGGCAAGTTACCCGTAGTCTGTGCTGTGCTATTGATCTCAGTAGCCGCGGTAGCCGATGAATGGTTACGATCGATTCCTGAGTTCGAGTTACGCGATCATCTGGGCGCGGTTCATACCATGGATCAGTATATGGACAATGAATTCGTCGTATTTTATGCACAGGGTGTCGGCTGCCCTATTGCCAGGATCGCACTGCCAAATTATCGGGAAGTTCGAGATGAGTACGCGTCAAAAAATATCGGCTTCCTCATGTTTAATTCGAATATTCAGGACAGCATGACGCGCATAGCGAAAGAAGCCGACGAATTCGGCATCGACTTCCCCATCATCAAGGACGAGGGTCAGGCCCTGGCGAAAGCATTGGGCGTCGAACGTACTGCCGAAGTATTTATAGTTAACCCGAGGACCAGGAAAGTATTGTATCGCGGCCCGATTAATGACCAGCTTGGATATGAGACCCAGCGCAATAATGCCAGTGAGCATTATCTAAAGGACGCCCTGGATACGGTGTTGACCGGCGCTAAGGTCGATATGAACAATATCCCGGATTCCAAAGGTTGCCTGATCGCTATCTTCGATACTTAGGGCCACACTTTTTATTCCATGAAACAGGGACACTCGGTGTCCCTGTTTTTGTTTTCCTCATACTTGCCATGGATTGCGCAGCTTTAGGCCCATTCTCTCTGCGTTCTTCGGTGCTCATTTTGTCCTCAGCCCCTCTCCGAGCGTGGTTTTTGGTTCCAGATCCTTGAAGACATCCACCAGCTCGTCCATCGCGGCTGTCGATCGGCGTTGCCTCTGCAATAAACAGACGCCAGCATGCCCACCAAATCTTGGCGTCATGGCCGTTTCCGCTTCCTCAACCATGCTAGCTGGTGCGGCGGTGAAGAATCTTGATGATCTGACGGTATCCACTTATCTGTGCTTAATCAATCTGTCGGGTGCGACCGCTTCGCAGTAGCTCAGCAACTGCGAAAAATCACCAACAAGAGAGGCGCCCGTTATCAGGGCGTTGCTCAGCTGTGCCAGGGCAGGTGCGCTCTGCACGCCATAGCCTCCCTGTGCCGCCAACCAGAAAAAGCCGTCCGCCCGTGGATCGAATCCGGCCACAAAGTTACCGTCGGACACAAATGTGCGCAAGCCGGCCCAACTATGATTGACACGCTGGACTCGAAACGAGGTCGCCTTCTCAAATCGATCAACGGCGATAGCGATATCGAGTTCGTCGGCCTGTGCATCACAAGGTTCACATGGTGTTGCATCTGCGGGAGAAATCAGCAACTGGCCGGCATCCGGTTTAAAGTAAAACTCCTCATCGACATCCACTACGAGTGGCCAAGCGCCGATATCCAGGTCCGCTGGTGGGCTGATCAATAAAGCGGTGCGTTTCCTGGGAATCAGATCGAGTCCTTTCAGTCCTGCCAGTTCACCGAGCTTAGCTGCCCATGCCCCTGCCGCATTAACAACTATTGCCGCATCGATAGATTCATTTTCAAGCTGCAGCGTCCAAGTCCCCTTGTGGTGGTTCAGTGCAGTGACCCGCTGCCGGCAACGCAACTCACCACCGCGCCGCTTAAGGAGTCGAAGATAGGCTTGTAATATGGCGTCGACATCCAGATCACCCCCCTGATCATCACGCAGAGCAGCTGCAACATAGCGCTGATCGAGAATGGGTACTTGCTTGCAGGCAGCCACGGCTGACACTTGCAGTAAGGCTGGAATGCCCCTTTTCATCTCATCCAATTGCAGGCTCTGGTCGGCTCTAGCGATGAATAGTGCATCCCTGGGGTGGAGCAACTCTACTTCGGTGAACCCAGGCGGAGGCGAACGGTAAAAATGTTCGCAGGCAGCGGTTATCCCGCGCACCACATCACTACCATAGGCAGCGGCAAAGAATGCTGCGGATCTACCGGTTGCGTGAGACCCGGGCTGCGCTTCCATTTCCAGCACTACGACCTTGGCCGTTGCTGCCAGTTCAGCGGCGACAGACACACCGGCAATACCCGCACCGATAATCACGATGTCGAAATGTGCTGTCATCACAGTTCGACCAGATGTAAAAGTAAATTTGACATCTATTGAGATTTTAAGCTCTCAGGCTGACCCCTTATTCATACCACAAATGCACGCTCGAATACGTAATGCCCCTTATGGCCCTGACGTGATTCCTCGAAACCCCAATCATTCAATATACGACAAGTATCTTTAAGCATGGCTGGACTGCCACAAATCATGAAACGATCCTGGAAAGGTTCCGCCTGATTCAGCCTAATGTCGGAGAACAGTTTACCCGATGACATCAATTCGGTCAGCCGTCCTCGGGTTTTGAATTTTTCCCTGGTCACGGTTGGGTAGTAGATCAATTTTTGTTTGACGTCTTCGCCAAAATATTCATTCTTGGGCAATTGTTCGCAGATAAACTTCCGGTAAGCCAGTTCGGCAATATAGCGAACGCCATGGCTAATAATTATCTTATCAAATCTTTCGTAAATCGATGGGTCCTGAATGATGCTTATAAAGGGAGCGATACCCGTGCCGGTGCTAATCAGGTAGAGGTGTCTGCCTCCTAACAAGTGATCGAGCACCAGGGTACCGGTAGGTTTGCTGCTGACTAAGACCTCATCGCCGACCTCGATATTTTGCAGACGGGAGGTCAGGGCACCATCCGACACCTTGATACTCAGAAATTCCAGTTGTTCATCGTAGTTGGGGCTGGCAATGCTGTACGCCCGCAGCAGTGGTTTACCCTCCACCTCCATACCCAACATGACAAAGTGCCCATTTTCGAACCGCAATGATCTATCACGGGTGGTTTTGAAACTGAACAAGGAGTCGTTCCAGTGATGGACATCGGTAACGCTCTGGGTCGAAAGGCGGGTCACTGCGGGCTCTCCTGAAATACTCGAATTCAATTGCGTACAGTGTATGATTCGCCTACTATATCTGTAAATTTGATTTATTATATATATATTATCTATTTTATCGATATGCGCTTCACTCTCAAGCAACTTCAGGTGTTCCTGGCGGTGGCAAATCGCGAAAATGTCAGCCGTGCCGCCGTTGAATTGGCAATGTCCCAGTCCGCCACCAGTACGGCGCTGAAGGAACTGGAAAAGCGCTTCGATGTCAAATTGTTCGATCGGATCGGCAAGCGCCTGCAACTAAACGAGCAGGGAATCGCCCTGCGCCCAAAGGTACTGGCATTGATATCCCGAGCAGAGGAGTTGGAAAGTAGCCTGATCCGGCATAATGAAATTGCCCGGCTCAAGGTGGGTGCCACGCTCACCATCGGCAATTACCTGGCAGTGGAGATAATGGCGAAGTTCATGCAGCAGTACCCCGCCGCCCGGGTCGAGATGGATGTAGAGAACACAGCGGCGATCGCCGCCAAGGTGCGCAATTTTGAGCTGGATATCGGCCTGGTGGAGGGTGAATTGCAGGAGGCAGACCTGGATGTGCGCCAATGGCGCGACGATGAACTTGCGTTGTTTTGCGCCCCCGACCACCCCCTGGCTCGAAATCCGCAACTCACCGATGCGGATCTGATGGCGGCCAGGTGGATCGTGCGAGAACAGGGCTCGGGTACGCGTCAGGCATTCGATAGGGCTATGGTCGGCATACTTTCCAAACTCGAGCTGCGACTGGAATTACAACACACGGAAGCGATCAAGCGCGCCGTAGAGAAAGGGCTTGGCATCGGCTGCCTGTCTAAAATTACCCTGGAAGAAGCATTCGAGCGCGGATCACTGGTGCAGCTTTCGGCACCGCACAGAAACTGGACGCGCAAGTTTTACTTTATCCTGCATCGACAAAAATATCTCGGCAGCGGTGTGCGTAGCTGGATGGAATATTGTCAAAACACAGTTTGAATTCTACTCTTGAGAATGTAGCACGGTGAAGTTCGTGTCTGAGTCCACCCTAATAGTCACTTTATGAGTAGCGGCTTCATATACAGGCAAGCGCGGCAGTGAAACCCAGCGTGGGATGTTCGGAATTCGTTATACTGTCAGACTTGGTACAAGCAATTTTGCACGACGGGCTAAACTACAAGATGCAATATTATCACTTCGGAATAAATTAGCAGTGGTAATTGGCTTTGCACAAGATAAATCTATTTCACTAAAAGTCGCCGAGTTCACTGTCGGCTATCGCAAATTACTAACTCTAGCTGCCTGTCTCTTCACCCTGGTGCTGGCAAGCGGGATTCTTCGCAGCAGTTTCGACACCTCACTGGGGGCCTTGCTGACCCGCAGCGACCCCTATCTGGAGGAACTGGACTTACTGGAAGCGGAATTTCCCAGCGCCGACAAGATCAACTTCGCCTTTATCGCAATCGAAGATGACTCCGTGTTCAGTAAAGCTGTGCTGGATGCCATCGTAGAACTGCGAGACGGGTTTGACGCAATTCCCTATGCGGTTCGGCTCACTTCACTAATCGATTACTATTCTCCGGAAACCCGGCGACGCCTGTTTGATAGTCCCCTGACTGACTATTCACCGGAAGAATTAAGCGCTCTCGGTGTTGCGGCTGTCAATGACAGACTTTTAACTGCTAACTTATTATCAGAAGATGCCAGCCTCACCTTCGCGATTGTGGTACTGGATGCAGAAGACGCCTCCTCCCGCCAACGCCTGGAAATTGCGAATGCCGTGTTACAGATACGGGATGAATTGCGTGCCTCAAATCCCCAAGTAGGCATTCACGCAAATGGTGAGGTGCTTCTGGAACAGTCCAGTCAGGAGGCCATGATCGACGATCTCACCAGTCTTCTGCCGCTTATCATACTCGCCTGTGTCATGGTTATTTGTTATTGCTTCAGGTCAGCCACACTGGGCGTCTGCATCCTCACTCACACCATTTTCACGCTGTTGTGCACCGTCGGTGCCTTGGGTTTTCTTGGCTTCTCCTTCAACACCATATCCATCATTGCGCCCCTGGTGGTGGTGATGATATCCGTAGCCAACAGCGTGCATATAATTTCCATCTATAAACAGGCCTTACACAAGGGCCAGAAAAAACCCGCGGCCATGGAGCACAGTGTTGCCTATAACTTTCAACCCATAACCCTGGCTGCCCTGACCACCGCCATCGGTTTCTCTTCTCTGAATATGTCTTCGTCACCGGCGATTCAGGATTTTGGTCAGATCGTGGCCATAGGTATAGTATTCGCCTACCTACTGACCCTGCTGATACTGCCGGCCTTGCTCATCAGGTTTTCAAAATCCATGGCGGCATCCGACCCTACGGACTCGCCATTTTTGCACGAGCCGCTGCAAAAACTCATCGAATTCACATCACGCCGCGACAAACCCATATTCTGGTCATGCAGCGCCTTCGCGGTGCTGACGATCATGCTGCTACCCCTCAACGAGACTGATTTCAATCGCCTGGATTTCATCGCCACGGATACCGACATCAAGCAGTACTATGAAGAGGTGAGCCAACGCCTGAATCGAGGTCCGGCGCTTTCCTATGGGATCGACGCACTGGGCAATGAGGCTGCAATCGAGCCGGAATTCCTCAGCCGAGTTGAACGCTTCAGCGCCTGGATGGACCAGCAAGCGCATATTGAATCAGTCGCCAGCATCGTCGACGTAGTGAAGACTGTCAATCGAGTGCGACACCAGGACGATGAGGCTTTCTACCGGCTGCCGGATGACAAATCAACAGTGACAAATCATCTGCTGAGCTATGGCTTCGTGCAGAGTGAAGATTTCCCACTGTTCGGCTTTATCAACACAGATTTTTCTATTCTGAAATTGTTTGTCAACGCGACGCCGATATCGAATCAGGAACTAATCGACCTCGACGAGCAGATAACACGCAAATTCAACGAAGATTTCCCGGACGCGGTATTGATTCACGGCAGCGGCATACTATTGTTCGCGCGTATGGATGAATTGGTTACCATCGAATTGTTGCAGGGTTATAGCCTGAGCCTGATACTTATCACACTGAGCCTCATCGTCGGACTACGCAGTATCTATTTTGGTATTTTGAGCGTGCTTCCAAATCTGCTACCTGCAACCATGGTTTTTGGCATGTGGGCGCTGTTTGTGGGACAACTGGATCCTTTTGTGATGATGCTGTTTAGCATCAGCATCGGGCTGGTGGTAGATGACACCGTGCATATCCTCAGTCACTACCTGGAAAGCAGAAGAGACGGCGCCGACAAGAGCAGCTCCATCAATCATGCAATAAAGACGGCGGGGCCGGCTCTCAGCATTACAACCCTGGTGCTGGCATTGGGCACCACCATCCTGATTGGGGCCAGCACCCTGTATTTTCAGCAGGCAGCAAAACTGCTGGTACCGATCGTAGTGCTGGCGTTAGTACTCGACTTGCTCTATTTACCAACTATCCTGCGACGGTTCGACAACCGCTTTAAGTCAGAGCCGATGACATCCTGAGTTATTGACACTATCATGGGGACACATTTTTAAGGGAGCACCACGATGAGCGATAATCAGAGATCTTTGAGCCGCAGAGAATTTACCAGACTTGGCGTGACTGCATTAGCAGCGACCTCGGTAGGAGCCAGCACCATGGCAACGGCCCAAACCGCAGCGAGCGCACTCGAATCAGAGTTTTTAATGGAACTGTCACTGGATGTAGCGGCGCAACTCGACGCCGGTCACACCAGCATCGCCCCGGTTACCGGCGGCGCATTTGGCGGCCCGCGCATCAGAGGCACGGTACGCGATGGCGGCGCCGACTGGATAACGCAGGTCTCCGGCCACAGCAGTCTCGATGTGCGTATCACCCTGGATACCGATGATGGTGCCATCATTTACATGAGTTACACCGGCGTCGTGCACCCGGGCGAAAACGGGCTGTATTGGCGAGTCCGTCCCATTTTCCAAACCGCGTCAGAGAAATACGACTGGTTGAATCACATCGTCTGTATCGGCAAGAGCAAACAGATCCAGGGCAAGGTTGCCTACGATATATTCCAGATTCTCTAGCAGGCTGTTGAAAAACCCTCTGCCAGGGAACCTCAATCCAAAAAAACCCGGCCACTGGAAAGTGGCCGGGCTGGTTTAAGCTTAAGCTTAAGGTGAAGTCTTAGTCTTCCCCACCCTGTCCGGTGAACTTGTACTGCATCGCACCGAAGAACATCTCATCCCAGCTTTCATTGCCCCAGTCTACATTTCTGTCGGGGTTAGGATTGGCGGGATTTTGTTCCGAGTTATCCCATGCCGCTACCGCCGTAATCTTGGTACCCTCGGGAACAAATTTTGGCTCTGCGAAAGTGTAGCTGAGTTGCCAGTTATAATTGTAGTTGGCGACGTTGATCAGCTCTTCGCGGGTGCCATTAGGATAGTCTGCGTAGAAACGCATGGACTTGCCACGGAAGTGCATGTGCGGCAGAAAGCTATACAGTTCTGCATCTTTTGGTAATACGATGAAGGCCGTCTGTTTGAAATTGGGGTCGTGGGCCGGAATAGTAGTCCAGCTGTTCGGAAAGACGCAGGCACAGTTGCCGGACATTCTCTCTTTTGGCTCCTCACCTATAGGGTAGAACCATAATCCAAGCTGGCTACGATCTACGGTTTCGCGCCCGTTCGGGGTGTAATGCATATTCAGCGCCAGCACCGAACCTGCTTTCACCAGCCCGCCGATGCCAGGGGGATTCAAGTCTGGCGTACCGCCGGGGACATAGGCCGTGATTCCAGCCTTATCCGGGTTACCACTACCCCCAAGAAATCCTCTCCTTTTGGTGCCGATCTCCTCAGGAAAGTCGAGGCGGTTGACTGTATGGTGCAGCACTGATCTGTCGCCAGCGACTATCTGGCTGCCACGCAACCAGCGATCTTCGTCCATGGCAATGGTGACTTCGGTATTGACGAAAACACCATTTCCGGTTGCCGGCACTGTGGTTGCAGGAATATCCAGAATCAAATCGGGCTCGCCATTTGCCCACCTGGAAGTAGGCCAGGTCAGCTCGGCGAGAGGATCGGTTTCGCCATCTTTTACCGCGCCGGCATCGGCCCAGGCAATAATATTGCGAATAGCCTGATCGTCAATCAGACGGTCGTTAACAAAATCACCAACATGTGCGTCGATCTGACCCGGCGGCATGCGCTTGGTCATTAGCACTTCGCGAATCATCGGTGACCAGCCTTGCACCATAGTGTGACTATCCATAGCGAAGGGGGCGACACCACCTTCACGGTGACAGCTTGCACACTGTTCGGCCAACACTGGCGCTACATCTCGTGTATAAGACACCGCGACCTGGGCCGGGAAAGTTACGGCCTCACCGCTAGCGGCCAGCAATGGCATGCTGACTTCTTTAGCTGCCAGGATTTCCTGAATAGCGGCCTCGAGACCGGCAATGGCACCGCGATACTCGACGGTGAAGGACTTGGGATTAAAGATCAGCACTTCGCCGGTTTTCTCGATGCCCAGTGCGGCAGAGATAACCTGAGCATCATCCACCAGCACCGGAATTTCAACACCATACTCGGCAACCTGAGCTTGTAGTTCCGCTCTGTCCTGGCCGCCCATTGGGTTGATCATCAGGAACTCTACGCCCTGGCTGTCATAGGTGGTATTAAGGGCATCGAACGCCGTCAGTGCCGCCGCGGTGGCAGCGCTGCCATTGGCCTGAACCAGGAGGGCCACGGCGGCATGATCGTCATACCAGCTCATGCCATGGAAGTTACCCTCTTGATCTAGCAGCGAAAAATCACCGACTCTGTTAGCCGCATTGCTGAATGCAGGAATCAGCAGCAGGGACATAAGGCATAGTTGTAACAGGCTCACGTTTTTCACTGTTCTCTCCTCGAAATTAGAATGAGTTCGTCCACCAGCTAGAAAACCACTACGGGCGGGCTGTGCAATAGCCGCGCTGGTTCTGAGCAACACCGAGCTAGCAGGGGGGTAACGGTGTTAGTGAGTAGACCAAGGGTACGAATTAAGAGCTTTTCAGTCAATAGCGGGCACCTCGTTTCACCGTCAAGCGGGTCTGATTGGTCTCAATGCGCTGAAGCGTAGTCGAAAAGCGCGCTAATTCACTGCGCTGCTTGCAGCAGGGCCAGCAATTTAGGGAACAACACGGGATTCGCCATCAAAATGTCCTGATCGTAAAATTGGGGGTCTACACCCGCAGGCACGGTGCTGAAATGCCCGGTTTCCGCACCCGCCTCCCTGGCGATCAACTGCGCCGCCGCGAAATCCCAAAGGCTGAGGCTTTCATAGTAACCATCCATCCTACCCATGGCCAGGAAGCAGATATCCAGTGCGGCGGAACCTAGCCGACGAATATCGGCACAATTGGATAGTACCGCATGCAGCCGAGTGATCATCGGTGCTATGCCGCTCTTCTCGTAGGGAAAACCCGTGGCAATAATGGCTCTGGACAGCTCGGTTTCCTCTGCAACCCTGATTGCGTCACCGTTGAGAAACGCCCCGTCCCCACGCCGGGCCGAAAACATCTCATCGGTGAAGGGATTAAACACCACCCCCACTTCTATCTGTCCATCTTCCACGAAGGCAATGGAGACCGCGGAGTGATTATGCCCGTGGGCGAAATTTACGGTACCGTCAATAGGATCTATGACCCAGACAGGCCGAGCGAGGTCATGTATGTTGCCGAGATCGGGGGAGGACTCTTCGGAGAGAATGTGGTGATCCGGAAATTGCTGCGCAATGCGCTGGCAGATCAAATTATCCGCCGCCAGATCGGCGCTGGTAACGAGCTCGTTACCATCTTTTAACTCCAGGGTGAGCGTCGTTCCGGCGCGCTCGCTAACAATCAATTCGCCAGCAGTGCGCGCCAGAGCCAGGGTAAATTGCAATATGTCAGTCATTTCGAATCCAGTAAACAAGGCGGTTGCAAGGTATAGCGCAGACCCAGGGCTAAAGCCAGGTTATTGCGCAATTCGATCGGGCGGGAACCAGGGAGCCTCTGATTATTCAATTGCCTGTAAAAAATCCATCAACTGAGCCAGTGATTCGGGCAGATTGAAGGCGGTAAAATTGAGTCGTGCATCGCGGTATCGATCTGCTGTTGCGGCGATGATCGGTTCATCTGCAATTTCATTATAGGCGCTTATTAGAGGCGCTATTAAATCCGCTAATGGAGCACTCCCTGCTAACTCAAGCTGATCGGGACCGATTAGCACTCGCGTTAACATCTCGACCAGGCTCTGTTGCGCCGCGGGGTCAGCAGCCACGAGGGTGTCGAGCCCAGGTCGGGCCGTCGCCACCGGTGATGCCGCAGCCTGAGCATTCGAGCGGACCAGGCCGGTCGCGACCACAAGCTCCTCCAACACATTGTCCCTCACTTCCTTTTGCGAGCTAGCACCTGATGCCACAGTGGCTGCCGGCTGTGCTAGGCGGGATTGCGACAATTCATCCGCAACTGCCCTTGCCGCTCGATATTCATTATCGTCCGCCGCCAGCAACCTCGATGGGCTCACCGTAGCGACAGAGAGTTCATCACCAGAGAGTGAGGTTTGAGTGGGCTGAAACCTTAAGCCGGCAGGCGCATCGAAATCGGCGACACCGCGACCCGTTGCCGTGGTCAAATCGATTTCATCCATTGACGGCGTTATAAAGTTCTGAAAAGACAGGGATACCGCGATGACCGCCACTGAAATAGTGGCCACGGCAAAGACCCAATTTTGATTGAGCCAGCTCTTGCTGACAGCCAAAAATTGCCACCGTGAACCGGGTTTGGATGCCACCGCCTGTGCTCTGGCGTATGCCAGAATATAATCATCCACGTGCTGCGGGGATTTTGGAGGCTCGGCCTTAGTCAACAATACCGAGAGCTCTGCATCATCCAGGTCCTGCTTAGTCGGCATATTGCACCTCGAGTATTCGTTTCAAGTGTGTGCTCGCATAGCGAATACGGCTCTTGATGGTTTCTTCGTTAGTGTCAGTCATGACAGCAATTTCGCGGCGTGTAAACCCCTCTCCCCGCAGCAGAAATGCTTGTTGCTGCTCCTTGGATAGGGATTCAAGAGCCAGCAACAGATCGATCGACAAATCTATGGAATCGGTGGAGGAACTCCGGTTATCGGCAATGTTTTCCACGATCGACTCGCCGCTGCCATCGGTTCGATCCAGCAGATAATCAAATTTATTTTTCCGCCAAAAATCTACCAACTTTCGGTGCGCTATCGCATACAGATAAGTTTTGAACTTGGCCGAGGCCCGGTAATTTTTTGCCGAATCAATGATCGCTACCCAGGTTTCCTGTGCAATCTCTTCGATGGCACTCAGATCGACATGCGATCTGTATAAATAGGCGAATAAGGGATCCTTGTGCCGGGCGTAAAGCTTTTCAAACGAGCTTGAGTCACCCTGCTGATATTTTGACATGAGTGACTCGTCGCTGATTTTCGCAAGCAATCCTAGCATCTTAGTTCCATTTTATAGCCTGCCTCAGATCGATAATATTAAACATAAGGCCGGAATTTTCTACAAGATTTTCGCCAGCTCTACCAGTCTAAGCAGCTCGCTGCGATAGCCATGTTCGTCATCACCCCTGGACTCGCGTGCCAGCAGCAGCAGCTCATTATAGTTCCAGTCTGCGGTATACTTGCCACCACGCAGTAGTTGGCCAAAGCCTGCGACCGCCGCCGCGAAACGGATATTTTCCGTGGCCTGAAGGTTTTCGGGATCGATGTTTTGGTTTCTGACCGCAACACCGAATCCTGTACTTCTATCTGCATCGGGTAACTTGTAGCGAATATTAACGTAGGCAAGCTCATCGCTGAAGCCCTCTGTTTCCACGTCTGACCGGGCATACCTGCGGTCCGGAATCATGCCGCCACGAGACCCTTTCAGACTCACTTCATACAGGGCCGTTACGGTATGACCCGCGCCAATTTCTCCGGCATCGATTTTATCATTGCGAAAATCTTCCCGATTCAGCACCCTGTTCTCATAACCAATCAATCGGTATTCAGAAACCACCGCCGGATTGAACTCGACCTGTATCTTCACATCCCTGGCGATTGTCAGAAGCGTCGATTGCATTTCTTCCACCAGCACTTTCCTCGCTTCACTCAGCGAATCGATGTAAGCCGCGTTACCGTTGCCTACATCTGCAAGCTGCTCCATCAGCGAGTAATTATAATTGCCTGTTCCAAAACCTAGACTGGTGAGGGTGATGTTATTTTCCCGCTTTCGGGTAATCAGCTCTTTCAGATCATCGATGCTGGTGATACCCACATTCAGATCGCCGTCGCTGGCGATGATGACCCGATTAATGCCATCTTCGATCTTGTTTTCTTCTGCAATTCGATAGGCCAGTTCGATCCCGGCGCCACCATTGGTGCTGCCACCGGCATGGAGTGAGTCGATGGCCTGCCGTATCTTCGATTTTTTATCGGCGCTGGTGGACTCCAACACCACACCAGCCGCGCCCGCATACACTACCAGCGCGATGCGATCATCTGCGCTCATTTGTGAAACCAGCAGATGCAGGGATTGTTTCACCAGGCCCAGTTTGTCTGCAGACTGCATACTGCCGGAGACATCTACCAGAAATACCAGGTTCGCATTGGGCCTCTGATCGAGCGCAGGTTCGAAACCCTCGATTCCCACCATTAATAAGTGATTGTCCGGATTCCACGGTGACACCATCATCTCGGTGTTTATTGCCAATGGCTCAGTCAGGCTGTCGGGTGCAGCATAGTCGTAGTCGAAATAATTGATCATTTCTTCCAATCTGACTGCGTCAAAGGGCGGCAGTCTGCCTTCCCGAGTCAGCATGCGGCGAAGATTGCTATAGGCCGCGGTGTCGACATCGATACTGAAGGTCGACACCGGTGATTCGCTGACTCGCTTGATTTGATTTTCATTGAGGCGTGTATAGTTTTCGGTATTCACGACCAGGTGATGTCCCGGGTAGTAATTTAACCACTCGTGCTCCAGTTCATTGTGCACAACTGCTGAAGACACCGAGTTAAAGCGGGCAATCCTGGCCCGATCTCCGCTGGCCACCATCTCGCTCGCCTGGCGCGCCTCGGCGCGTCCGGCAGCGATAGCCCTATTGGACGCCGGGCCAGCCGGTGCTGCTGACGCCTCGATTTTTGAGACCTCATCGACGATCACCGCAGAATCATTATCTCCGATAGCCGAAATTGTCTGCTCTGAGATGTTTGCCGGCAGGACGGCGGGCTGAATTCCCGACTCAGTCGGTTTCGCACTGCAGCCCGCCAGTAGGATTGTGGCGATGCTGATGCACAATATAGAACTGCACAATGGAATTGTCGCGATATGCATGCGGTCGTTGGGTTGGGCACTTATTTTGTTCATGTTGGTTCCCCTGGTTGCATAATTGATGCTGTTACTATGGTTAGTCGTAAAATAGTCAAAAAAGGGGTTAAGCACTTTAAAAAATGCAGTGCTGGTGAAATTCCTGCGCCACGGGCAGCAAACTCCTGCCCTGTGCATGGGGTATGTTAAAGTATGATCCCTGCAAGCATTTGTTTTCTCACAACGGGATTCCTGCATGGAAGTCTACGGCTGGGGCCGCTTTCCCAAAGCATCCGCTGAGCTACTGGAACCTGTCGATTCTGAATCGCTGATAAAAATCCTCACGGCGAATAAGAAAATCGGGCCCATGATTGCCCGTGGCGCCGGCAGAAGTTACGGTGACAGTTCCTTGTCCGCAAATTTGATCAGCAGCCGCTTTCTCGACAGCTTCCTGGGCCTGGATGAGGACGCGGCGACAATACGCTGCGGTGCTGGCGTCAGCCTCGGCAGTATTCTCAAAGTTTGTATTCCGCGAGGCTGGTTTCTGCCGGTGCTGCCGGGCACCAAATTTGTCAGTGTCGGTGGCGCCATTGCGGCCGACATTCATGGCAAGAATCATCACCTGGACGGGAGCTTTTGCGAGCATGTCGCCGAATTCACTCTATTACTGGCGTCGGGGGAAAAAGTAACTTGTAGCGCCCAGCAGAATACGGAACTGTTTCATGCGACCTGTGGCGGCATGGGACTCACCGGCATCATCCTCGATGCCACCATCAAATGTGAACGGGTATCCAGCGTCTCGATTAAACAGCGGTCGCTGGTCGCCAACACACTCAGCGAATGTTTCGAGTTACTCGAGGCCAACACCGACAGTAAGTACTCGGTGGCCTGGCTGGACTGTCTCGCCGGAGGCAACAAGCTCGGTCGCTCCATGATTTACCTAGCGCAACATGACGACAATTCAGATTCGATAAAGGAGCCGAAATATAAAAATCGGAGACGAGCGACAGTAGCCTTCGATATGCCAGCCTTTCTTATCAATAAATTTACCCTTGGCTTGTTCAATGACGCCTATTTCAATTTAAAAAAGAAGGTCCACAGGGAATCCACAGTAAACTACGATACCTACTTTTTTCCCCTGGACAATATCGGCAACTGGAATCGGCTCTATGGCGCCAGAGGATTTCTACAATATCAATTCGTGCTTCCCTTAGACACCGCACTCGAAGGCATATCGCAGGTGCTCTTCAAAGTTTCGGGAGCGGGGAAAGGATCCTTTCTTTCTGTGTTGAAAAAATTCGGCAAGGCAAATGCAAATTTGCTCTCGTTTCCGCAGCCAGGATATACCTTGAGCCTGGATTTTAAGCGGGAAAAAAGCCTGTTCCCCTTGCTGGATGGCCTGGACGAGATTGTACTGGCCCATGGGGGAAAAATTTATCTTGCCAAGGATGCACGCATGAGCGAATCTGTTTTCAAAGCAGGATATCCGGAGTGGGAGAAATTTCTGGAGACAAAACTCAAGGTTGATCCAAGGGGTATATTTGCATCTCTGCAATCGGAGCGTATAGGACTAACATAGAAAAATTAACAAAAGCAATCGACCTATCGATATGAAAATCCTAATCATCGGCGCCACTTCAGCTATTGCCAAGGCGACGGCAAGAATCTATGCCGAACGCGGACAGGAATTGTTCCTGATTGCTCGTAACGAGGAAAAGCTCGACGCACTGTCAGCAGATCTGACGGTGCGGGGGGCGCAGAGAGTTGGCCACGCTGTGGTTGACCTGAATAAATACCGCGATCATGGCAAGGCTATCGATGCGGCCTTTGATTTTCTGGCTACTATAGACATAGCATTGATCTGTCATGGCTCTCTGCCAGATCAGGATGCGAGTGAGATCAATTTCAAGCTGGCGGAAAGAGAAATCAATACCAACGGTCTCAGTGTCATCTCGCTACTGACGATTTTGTCACCGAAGCTTAAGCAGCAAGGCAATGGCACTATTGCCGTTATTACCTCCGTGGCAGGCGATCGAGGCAGAGCATCAAACTTCGTCTACGGTGCCGCAAAATCGATGGTGTCTGCCTATCTGCAAGGAATGCGCGGAAAACTTTTCCCCCACAAGGTACATATGGTTGATATTCGACCTGGACTGGTAGATTCTCCAATGACGGCTCACCTGAAGAAAGGCCTGCTGTGGTCAAGCCCGGAGAGTATCGCCAACAAAATAGTAGCTGGCATTGCGGCAGGAAAACATACGCTATATGCGCCCGGTTATTGGCGCGTAATTATGTTCGTGGTGAGACTGATTCCGGAATTTATTTTTAAACGGCTAAAATTTTAAGCGCCTGAAACTCTAACCAGTGCAGACTCTGAATCCCAAGCTCCCCCTCTTCGTCGACCTGGACGGGACCGTAATCAAGACAGACTTGATGTTCGAGTCAATTTTGCAATTTTTCAAAAAAAATCCCTTCGCCATCTTCCTGATTCCCTTTTGGCTACTGCAAGGCAGGGCTTATCTGAAACATCAACTCGCACAACGGGTTGAAATCGCGGTCGATCTGTTGCCGCTGAATACGGAGTTTATTGCCTACCTCAGAACCCAGGAAGCAGAGGGTCGCGATATCATCCTCATCTCCGCATCCAATCAACTACCGGTGCGGCAGGTGAGTGATCATCTCTCCCTCTTCATAGATGCAATCGGCAGTGATGCCGACCACAACCTCAAATCGGAAAACAAACTACAGCGCATACAACAACTCATTTCCAAAAGCAGTTTTGCCTATGCCGGCAACTCGAGCGCGGACCTGTCGGTCTGGTTCGAAGCCGAGGAGGTGCTGATGGTAAATTGCGCAGACGCGCTCGAATCACAGTTAGGCAATAAGACCAAAACCGTAAGTCGATTCGATCCCGCACCAGCTTTTCTGGCAAAATTTTGGCAGGCCATGCGTCCACACCAGTGGCTGAAGAATGGCCTGATTTTTCTACCACTGATTCTGTCTCATCAAATGGCTCAGGTCGGCTTGCTGTTGCAAGCCGTCATAGGGCTCATCAGTTTCAGCCTTTGTGCTTCCAGCGCGTATCTGTTGAATGACCTTCTGGATCTGAACAGTGATCGTCAACATCAAAGCAAATATTCCAGACCCTTTGCTTCGGGCGAGCTATCGCTGAGCTATGGATTTCTTGGCGCGCCCGCGCTTCTGTTCGCGGCGATCCTGGTGGCTTTGCTCCTGCCCACAAAATTCTTGAGTGTGTTGCTGATCTATTGGCTACTCACCTGCGCTTACAGTTTATTTCTCAAAAAAATGTTTTTGCTAGATGTGCTGGTGTTAGCGGTGCTTTATACCCTCCGCATCGTTGCCGGTTCGGCAGCGATATCGGTGGTTACCAGCAATTGGTTGTTCGCTTTCTCCATGAGCCTGTTCCTGGGCCTGGCCATAATTAAGCGCTATACCGAACTGACCAACTTACAAGCCCTGGGAAAGACGACAGCGGAAGGTAGAGCCTATAACACCGGGCATTTGAAGTTCTTATCGGTGTTGGGCGCCGGTGCAGGCATGGCGGCAGTCCTGATTTTTACATTCTACATAAACGCACCCGACATCACCGGTTTATACAGTACCCCGGCGATACTATGGTTGATCTGCCCGCTGCTGCTGTATCTGCTGGGACGTATCTGGCTGCTCGCTTATCGTGGAAAACTGAATGAAGATCCGGTTCTGTTTGCCATTACCGACAGACGCAGCCAACTCATCACTCTCCTGTGCGGGCTGATGATCTGGATAGCGATCTAGGAAGTAAGTCATCGATTCTTCGACGTGGGTGCGACGAGATCGTGCCAGCGGTATTCGTTCAGCAATTTTTTACTTCATGATCATGAAGCTATCGGCGATCGGATTCCATTTGCCGGGCTTGTCTATTCTAGTGACCAGCATGGGTTTGCATACTCTTGGTTCCAGCAAATGCTCAAACGCGTCGACATCATCATTGCCTGGGTCCAACCATTGCGCTATCAGCGCAGTGTCTTCGAAATCCAGCATGAGGGGCATGGATTTTGAGTGAATTTCGTTCCACTGCGGGGTTAGAGGCGGCAAGGTAATAATTGAGGCAGAAAAAACGATTTCTCCTGTCTCTCTATTCAGATGTTGCTTGTACAAACCGCCGAAGGCGATAGCCGAGCCTTCCAATTCAATCATATGATAGGTTTTCTTGTCGCCCAAACCCTCGACGAAGGCGCTGGCAGGGATAATGCAGCGTGACTGCCGGTACGGGATATAGGCAATCCCGTGCTTGCTGTTTAACTTGTCTGAGCGTGAATTGAAACTCGCGTACTTGTAGTTTGGCTTCAGGGTCTGATGATCCAGTAACAACCACCAGATAGCGTCGGAAACTACGCGCTCGCCACCGACCTCATGAACAAAGGCGATCTTAGCCCCGGGCGCGATATCCCGGCTGGTGTGCCGCGCAGTCAAGTTAATCCCCAGGGTTTCACAGAGCCACTGGATTTCAGGACTGTCGATTACATTGAAGCGCCCGCACACCGTTTTTTCTCCATTGGCTTTTAGCAGACTATATAAAAACGTCGCCAAGGCAGACAAGATAAATATTGGCGAAAACGCGAAGTTTACAGCTGGTAATGGAGTATCTTAAGCCATTTATTGGTACTGACAAGTTAAGCAGTTTCAAGTGCAAATCGAGCGGACAAGTAACTGTAAGCCATTGATTTATCATTGAGGAATAAGCCTATTTCGCTCTTAAAAGAGTTAGAAATGTTCAGTGAAGACGCGCTGCGTGGCCTACGTATCACGAGATTAAGTGGGAACTGCAAGCGCTGGGTGAGAGGCCCCTGTTGACTCAGCAATTAGGGCGCCGCACCGAGTGACCGAAGGAGACCATCTTTTGGGCTCCCGACCGAGTGAGGAGAACACTCTCGCTGATTTCTCTTTCCTGGCTAGATGCATATTTCTATGCAGCTTAGAAGATCTATCTGGAGGAATATCCCGGGAGGGGTGCAAGCCGCTGAGACAATAGGGCCCTCTCACCCAGTGCGCTCTCTTCAAATGCCACCCAACTTCCTACCATCCATCTCAAAGCCCATTTATCTAGCCTCCAAACCCCCCATACATTCCTATTTGCCGCCGTTAGTGGTAATTTCCACGTTCTCTTCAGAACAACAGAGCCCAGAGGTAATCATGAAACTCGGCCACAAACCCTTATCCTTTTTAACCACTACCGTCTTTGCCGCTTTCTTGCTGATCTCAGCGACTTCGCAGGCGCAAATCGAAACCTATCGCGCCCGGCTCTCACCCATGCCTACTACCCCGCAGACGGTAACCACTATCACCGGGGAAGGTGAGGTGCTGCTCACTCTCAACGGGCACACATTGAGTATTCAAGGCAAATTTGAGGGCATGAGTTCTGTCGCAACCATGGCCCATATTCATAATGGCCCACCGGCACAGCCCGGTCCGGTAATACATCAACTCGGAGTCAGTTCGGCCAGTGCCGGCGAAATAAACGCTGAGCTGGAATTAACGGACCAGCAAATCACAGCGTTGCGCAACAATTCGCTCTATATCCAGATTCATAGCGGCAATAATCCTCCCGGCGAGCTCCGCGGCTGGATTTTTGCCAGAAACTAATTGGGGATTCACGGATGAAATTTTTACATCAGAGTATCTTTAAAACTGTCCTCGGCGCTGGCATGGCCTTAGGCCTGGCTGCCTGCGGCGGTGAGCAAACTACTACAGCGCCGGCCGAAGTGGCGGTCGCCACCGTTAGCTTCAGCTCCCAGACCGATGCCGGTGCTGCGGCTTATGCCACAAACTGCGCAGCCTGCCATGGCGCCAATCTGGAGGGCACCGCTCTGGGCCCGATTCTGTCCGGTCAGGCGTTTTTGCTGCGCTGGGCGTCCCAGACTCCTGCCCTGCTGCTCGGAAATATTCAGGCCAATATGCCACCGGGGGGCAGTCCGGGTATCAGCGCTGAGGACTACCTCAATATTGTTGCCCATCTCCTCGCCAGCAATGGTGTCGATAGCGAGATCGACCCACTCACTGCGACTACGGGTTTTGTTATCTCGCAAAACATTTCCAGGATTACGAATCGAAGGCGTGCCGAGCCGGAACCTCCTCAGGGCGTAACCATCGTTGGCACCGTGGAGAATTTCGTCCCCATTACCGACGCCATGCTGGAAAACCCGGATCCCGGTGACTGGCCGATGCATCGCCGGGACTACTACGGCCACAGTTATAGCCCCCTGGATCAGATCAATACCGAAAACGTCGGCAGCATGACCCTGGAGTGGGTGTGGAGCATGCACGATGGCGACTCGGAACCAGCTCCCCTGGTCTACAACGGCATCATCTATATGATTAATCCGGGCAACGTTATCCAGGCTCTGGATGGCGCCACCGGTGAGCTGATCTGGGAAAACTGGACTGGTCCGGCGAATCGCCAGGACATGCGCAATATCGCTATCTACAACGACAAGATAATTCAGGCCACCACCGATGCCCGCCTGGTCGCCCTCGATGCCCGCACCGGTGAGCAGGTGTGGGAAGTAGCGATAGCGGATTCAAGCAAGGGTTTTTCCAATTCCAGCGGACCCATCGTCGCCGATGGCAAGGTCATCCAAGGACTCGCCGGCTGTGCGCGCTATATCGTCGAAGATTGCTACATCAGTGCCCATGATGCCAACAGCGGCGAACTGATCTGGCACTTTAACACCATCGCCAAGGTGGATGAGCCCGGCGGTGATACCTGGGGAGACCTGACCAATATATTCCGTGCCGGCGGGGAAACCTGGATCACCGGCAGCTATGATCCGGACTTAAAGCTCACCTACTGGGGCACGGCGCAACAGAAACCCTGGGTGCCGGTGAGTCGTCATCTGACCATCAACGAAGTCGGTCTTTTCACCAATTCCACGGTGGCCGTCAATGTTGACAACGGCGAGCTGGATTGGTTTTTCCAACACGTTCCGGCGGAGGCGCTGGATCTCGACGAGGTATTCGAGCGGGTACTGGTAAATCGTGGCGATGATAAATTCGTCTTCTCCATAGGTAAGTACGGCATCCTTTGGAAGAATGACCGGGTGAGCGGCGAGTTCAAGGGTTTTAAGGAGACCGTGTTCCAAAATGCCTTCACCCATATCGATCCCGTTACCGGCTTGGTGACTTATCGCGAAGACATACAAAACGCCGCACTGGATGAATGGACTTCGGCCTGCCCTTCCAGTGCCGGCGGCAAAGACTGGCACTCCATGACCTATCATGAGCCCAGCGGCACCCTGATTGCGCCGCTGAGCCAGACTTGCCTGGAAAATGCGGCACGGGAAGTAGCTCTGGTGCAGGGGGGCGGTGGCTTGGCCGCCAGCCGCAAATTTTTCGAAATGCCGGGCTCCGATGGCAACCTTGGCAAGTTGGGAGCCTACGATGTCGATACGATGGAAGAAGTCTGGAACTACCAGCAACGGGCGTCTTTCCATACTGGCACCATATCCACCGCCGGCAATCTGGTGTTTGTAGGCGATCTGGACCGACGCTTCCGGGCCTTCGATGTGGGTAGCGGTGAGATTCTCTGGGAGACCCGGCTGGGCACTTCCGTGCAAGGTCATCCGGTTTCGTTTGCTGTCGACGGCAAGCAATATATCGCGGTAACTACCGCGCTGGGCGGCACCAGTCCGAGAACGGTGCCCGGCGTCATCGCCACCGAAATTATCTATCCACGCAATGGCAATGCGCTTTACGTATTCAGTTTACCGGACTAGTGCAATCGACATGGTGTCGGCCTGATTACTCCGACACTGCGCACAGCTGAAAAAACAGGAAGCAGTAAAATGAACAATAATAAAAGCATCTTGGGAATACTGTGTTTTACCCTGCTTGCCGCCTGCGGCAGCGATGACTCCAGCGACACATCCACTGCGCAAGCCAGCGTGTTGTTTGCCAGTCAGGCCGATGCCGGCGCCCAGGCCTATGCCGCTAATTGTGCCGTGTGCCATGGTGCAAATCTGCAAGGCAGCGCCCTCGGACCGATATTGAGTGGCCAGTCATTTCTGGGCCAGTGGGGTAGACAGAGCCCGGCGGATTTTTACAACTACATCAAGGCCAATATGCCGCCCGCTGACAATGATAGCGTTAGCGATGAGGATTATATTAATATCGTCGCCCACGTCATGCGCAGCAGTGGCGTTGCAGACACCAATCCCATGCTCACAGCCCAATCTGATTATCCGCTGGCAAGCAATATCCCCGGCGCAGCGGCCCTGTTCGCCGGGCGGGCGGGACAACAAGCCGTGGCGCCCACCGGCGTGATCCGTGCGGGCACGGTAGAAAACTACAGGCCTATTAGTGATGCCATGCTGATCAACCCTGCTCCGGGTGATTGGCCCATGATCAGGCGCAACTACCAGGCCTGGAGCTATAGCCCGCTGGATCAGGTCAACGCTGACAACGTCTCCGACCTGAGACTGGAGTGGGTCTGGAGCATGGTCGATGGCGATTCCGAACCGTCACCCCTGGTGTATAACGGCATTATCTACCTGATTAACTCGAGCAATATTATTCAGGCCCTGGACGGCAAGAGTGGCGAGCTGATCTGGGAGCATCACGCTGGCCCGGTCGATAGCAAAGACATGCGCAATATCGCTATCTACGACGACAAGATTATTCACGCCACTACCGACGCTCGTTTACTGGCACTGGATGCACGCAACGGCGAACCAATTTGGGAAACTCGAATCGCCGATGGCAGCAAGGGCTTTGAAAATTCCAGTGGCCCCATCGTCGCCGACGGTAAAATAATCCAGGGCCTGGCGGGTTGCTCCCGTTACATCGACGAGCCCTGTTTCATCAGCGCACACGATGCCAACAACGGCGAACTATTATGGCGTTTCGTAACTGTTGCCGAAGCGGGCCAACCCGGTGGTGATACCTGGGGCGATATCGACAATCTGTTCCGCGCCGGCGGCGAGACCTGGATCACCGGCAGCTACGACGCCGAAAGCAAATTGACCTATTGGGGAACGGCGCAGCAGAAACCCTGGATGCCGGCAAGCCGCAGCCTCTCCATTTTTGACACCGGGCTTTTCACCAACTCTACCGTTGCGGTCAACGTGGACGACGGCGAACTCGATTGGTTCTTTCAACATGTGCCGGCCGAGGCACTGGACCTGGATGAAGTATTTGAAAGAGTCCTGATCGACCGGGGTGATGACAAATTTGTGTTCTCCATCGGCAAGCACGGCATCCTCTGGAAACACGATCGCGTGACCGGTGAATTCGTTGCTTATCTTGAAACCGTGTTTCAAAATGCATTCACCGACATCGATGCCGTCACTGGTGCCGTCACCTATCGCGACGACATCGCCAATGCCCAACTCGACCAGTGGATAAGCGTGTGCCCGAGCACGGCTGGTGGCAAAGACTGGCATTCCATGACCTACCATAAGCCAACGTCCGCTCTCATTATCCCCTTGAGTCAGAGCTGTCTGGAAATTTCAGCACGGGAAGTTCCGCTGGTGCAGGGCGCGGGGGGCACCGCCGCCAACCGACGTTGGTTCGAGATGCCAGGCTCCGAAGGTAACATGGGAAAATTGGCTGCGTTCGATGTGGACAGCATGACTGAACTGTGGAGTTATGAACAGCGGGCTGCATTCCTCACCGGCACCATGTCTACCGCCGGCAACCTGGTGTTTGTGGGAGACCTGGACCGTCGCTTCCGCGCCTTCGATGCGCGCAATGGCGATATTCTCTGGGAAACAAGACTCGGCACCTCTGTGCAGGGCCACCCGGTAACCTTCGCCATCGATGGCACACAATACATCGCGGTGACTACCGCCATGGGGGCGCGCGGCGTGAGCCCACGAACCGTTCCCAGAGTTATTGCCCCGGACCTAAGACATCCAAGTAATGGCAATGCGCTTTATGTGTTTAGTTTGTCCAATTAATCCAGTAACCAGGCCGACACCAGCAACAGGCGTTTGCCCGGACCCGGTGTCGGAGTCCGAGTATTCTCCGGCACCGCGCCGGCACTATTCTTACACGAGAAAATCAATATGAGCGAAGTAAGCGATGAAAGCGGGAGCGAGGACAAAACTGTAGAAGCATCAAACATCGGCCGCGTCGAATGGATAGATCTTAGTGTCGATGATGCCTCGCGGATAAAAGACTTCTACTGCGCGATCGTGGGCTGGTCCAGCACCGAGGTGGAAATGGGTTCCTACAACGACTTCAACATCAATCTACCCGGCACCCAGGATACCATCGCCGGCATCTGTCATGCCCGTGGTAGCAACGCCAATCTACCCAGCCAGTGGCTTATCTATGTGCGCGTTGAGAGCGTAAAAGCCAGTGCGACACAATGTGAAAAACTCGGCGGGAAAATTTTAGACGGACCACGCAGAATGGGAGGCAGCAATTTTTGTGTGATTGAAGATCCTGCGGGCGCCGTAATGGCGCTGATGTCCGACTGAGTGCCTGAGGTGTGGATATGACTGGGAAAATTGAGAGAATTTATATTGCCAGCGAAAGCCGGGGCGCCATAAAGCAGCTCATGTCTGTGACCTTGGAAGCTGGCAAAGGCATAATCGGCGATCGTTACCACAGCAAAGCCGAGAAGCTGATCGCCGCCGGCAAACGCATTCCTGACAATCATTTGACCCTGATAGCAAAGGAAGAGCTGGACAAATTTTTGTCAAAGCACGACGTCACTATCGATTATGGTGATTTTCGCCGCAGTATAATCACCAGTGGTATCGATCTCAATGCCCTGGTAGGTAAAAAATTCTCTATCGCAGATGTCATCTGCATGGGCGTGCAGTTGTGCGAGCCCTGTGCTTTCCTGGCCGCATCCGTGCACAGCGCGTTGCTACCTGACCTGGTTCACAAGGGCGGACTGAGAGCCATAATAGTGAGTGGGGGTAATATTCAAACGGGGGACGAAATCAGGTCTTAACACATGGAATATTTGGACAAATTGAAACTGCGGCAAAACCTGGCTATGCGGCCCCATTGGATGAACGGGCTGCTGTTGTTCTGTGCCTTCATGACATTTATCTATCTACCCTGGGATCTGTTTGTTAAACCGGTGGTTGAAGACCAGGAAGTATGGTTCGGTTACACGTTCACCGGCTGGTTCGCCAAGGCCACCGGGTTTTTGCATTGGCTGGTTTATGGCGCCGGCAGCTGGGGATTCTGGAAAATGAAATCCTGGTTGTTTCCCTGGGCCAGCCTCTACATAGCGCAGATCGCCATCGGTATGTTTGTCTGGAGTTTTCTCAGTGATGAGGGTCCGGGAATCGCGATTGGTTTGATCACCGCCATACCGTTTGCACTTCTGGCGGTAGCGCTGTGGCGTGCAAAAAGCAGATTCTCAAGCGACGCCGTTAAATTACAGAATGGACAGATGTCGGAGCCGGAGGCAGGTTCAGGCCGTGAATAACTGCATAAGACAATCCGTGATTCTGGTCGCTATGGTTTTTACTGCTTGCTTTACGGCTGCTGCCGATGACGAACCCTATCTCTATATTCTTGGGGTAGTGCAGGATGCAGCTTATCCCCAGGCCGGATGCTATCAGCCACACTGCCTGCCTGGATGGGAAGATGCCAGGCGCAGGCGGGGAGCGACCGCGCTAGCCCTGATCGATCCTGTGACAGACAGAAAATTCATTTTTGAGGCCACGCCCAATTTCCCGGCACAGCTTTATCAATTGGAAATTGAAGCACCGAGTGATGTATTCGAGCTCGCTGGTATTTTTCTTACCCACGCACATATTGGTCACTATGCCGGACTCATGTTTCTAGGGCATGAAGCCATGGGCGCATCCAATGTGCCAGTCTATGCCATGCCGCGCATGAACGAGTATTTGAAAAGCAACGGCCCCTGGAGTCAGTTGGTAAAATTTGGCAATATTGCATTACACCCGCTGCAGTATGGACAGGAAGTTCGGCTCTCCGAATTGCTGGTGACACCTTTTGCGGTGCCACATCGGGACGAGTATTCCGAGACAGTAGGTTATCGCATTGAGGGTCCAAACAAGACCGCGGTCTTTATTCCGGATATCAACCGGTGGTCAGAATGGGATAGGGACATCGCCGAGTTGGTAAAATCGGTGGACTATGCGCTGATCGACGCGACGTTTTACGCGGATGGGGAATTGCCCGGCCGCGATATGTCGCAAATCCTCCACCCCTTCGTAACAGACAGTATGGAAGTATTTGCAGATTTCTCCAGAGCAGATCGAGCTAAGGTGTGGTTCATTCACATGAATCATACCAACCCCTTATTAAATGCTGAAAGCGAACAGAGTCGGTTTGTGAAATCGGAAGGATTTAATATTGCGGTGGAGGAAACCAAACTTCCCCTGTAAGAAATGCATTGGTTATCTACCGGCGTACCGGGCGCATTAATACAGAATAGGCGCACACTGCATGGGAGCGCAGTCAGTTTCATAGAAGGCTGCCAGCATATTCAGTTTCCATTCATACTGTTCAAGTAATATCACTGTAGAGAAGTTTTGTTAGTCATCACAGGCTCTGCTAATACACACGGGTGCGTGTTATGAAAAAGCTGATAATAGGTGTTTTCCTGATCGCGGCGCTGATTCTTGCACAGACGGCGTCGGCAGATAGTCGCCATTATCGTCGTGGCTATGATCTCCATGGCTATAGTAGTCATTATTATCCAAGGGGAAATCCTTATCATTTCGGCTATTCTCGGCGCTACTATTCTCCGGGGAGTTATTATGGTGGCGGCCACTTTGGTTCCTCCTACGGCAACTACGGATATCGTCGGCATCGTCGCCATAATGACCTCGGCTATCTGGTTGGGGGCCTGGTGCTGGGTTCACTGCTGAGTTCCTCCAGTTATCGCGAGCCGCGTACTCGAATCCGGGAAGTCGTCTATGTGAAGCGGTCGGCCAGCCGTTCTACACCGCTCAATACCGGGAGGCGTCTACTGAAGGACCTTGAGGGCAATTGTTTCGAGCGAAAAATCGATGGCAATGACAATGAAATTCGAGTTCAACTGGAAGCGTCAGAGTGTAACTTCTAAACCAGATCTGGGATCAAGCCAGAGTATCTAGAGAAATTCATAGTATTCGCGCTCCGGCTTTTCTGTTTTACTAGCACTGCTTTTATTGACAAGGAAGAGGCCAGTGCATTGAAACTGATCATGAAAACTGGCTCGCTCCTCCTCCTAAGTGCCTGCTTTTTGATGACTTGCACCACTTCGCCCCTGAATCGGCGACAGATGGTTATCTATTCCGAAGCCGAGATGACGCAACAGGGGGAGCAAACTTATCGGCAGATGCAGCAGCAATTACCTATTTCTACTGATACCCGTGAAACCCGGTATATTCAATGTGTAACCGATTACGTGGTGGCGGCGCTGGAGCCGGTAGAGCGCGGTAATTATGTCTGGGAAGTCACTGTTTTCGACGATGAGCAGGCCAATGCCTTCGCCCTGCCGGGGGGCAAAATTGGCATCTATAATGGCTTGCTGGACATCGCCGTCACCCCGCCCCAGCTAGCCAGCGTCATCGCCCATGAAGTCGGTCATGTGCTGGCCAATCATAGTAACGAGCGAGCCAGCCAGGCTGCGCTGCGCAATGTAGGTCTTGCCGCGGCTCAGATTCTGGGCGCCTCCAGTTCAGCCATAGAAGCCATCGACGTGGGCAGTCGCTATGGCATCTTCCTGCCCTTTAATCGCACCCAGGAAATTGAAGCCGATACGATTGGTGTGATGCTGATGGCAAGGGCTGGCTTCGACCCGGAAGCAAGCATCACGCTATGGCAGAACATGGTGGTAACTGCTGGGCCCAGTCCACCCCAGTTGCTCTCTACCCACCCTTCTCCGGCCTCCCGTATGAGCGAACTCCGGCAGTTGATGGAGCCGGCAGTGGCAATACGAAATTCCGCTAATTCCCGCGGTATCAATCCGGACTGCGTGGCGCCGGGAAACAATCTGCAATTCTAGGGAGCTTGTTTACTCCACTGGCCAGGGGTCGCTGAGTAGCAGCGGTTCAAAATCAACTTTTGAATTTTGGAATAGCTGGTTGTCGCTGTTATGTTCTTTTACAAAGCTGTCCGCTTGTAATACCTTGTCTTTCAGAATAATAAATCTGGAGATGAACTGCCTTGCGCCACTCAAATTCAACGATCCTGTTAGCTCTCTTGCTGTTGCTGCCGGGCTTTGCCAGCAATGTTATGGCACAAGCTTCCCAGCGTCCCAATTTCATCGTAGTCATGGCGGATGACCTGGGCTACGGCGATCTTGGCATCTATGGCTCTACTCTCATCGATACACCAAATATCGATCTGATGGCATTACAGGGCATGCGGCTGAATTCCTTCTATTCCAGCGCCAATGTCTGTACCGCGGCGCGGGGAGGATTACTGACGGGTCGATATCCAATCCGCCTGAACCTGGTAAGCGATGTTGCCAGACCAACTAACGAGATTCATATTGCCAGGGATGAAATTACCCTGGCCGAGGCGCTTAAAGAACTGGGCTACAGCACTGCCCTGTTTGGCAAGTGGCATCTCGGCAGCCGCCTGGAGTGGTCCCCGATCCACCACGGTTTCGATGAGTTTTATGGCGTCCTGCATAGCAACGACATGACACCGCTGGAGTTGTATAGCGGCGAGCAGGTGATAGAAGACCCGGTAGACCAAACTACCTTGACCCAGCGCTACACGGCAGAGGCGTTGCGCTTTATCGAAGATAACCGGGATAATCCTTTCTTTCTCTATTTGCCACATAGCTTCCCCCATGTACCGCTGTTCGTTTCCGATCAGTTTACTGGTCAATCTGATGCCGGACTCTACGGCGACGTGGTGGAGACGATTGACTGGAGCATGGGCAGGATCCTGGACCAGGTGAAAGCATTGGGGCTGGACGACAATACCCTGATTATTTTCACCTCCGACAACGGCCCCTGGTTTGAAGGCAGTTCCGGTCCCTTTCGTGATCGTAAGGCCAGTTCCTGGGAAGGCGGATTGCGAGTCCCGTTTATCGCGCGCTGGCCCTCGGTTATCGCACCGGGTTCGGTGAGTCATGAACCCGCTATGGGGATCGATATATTCCCCACTCTGGTTAAATTGGCCGGCGGCACCCTGCCAGACGACCGCGAGATCGATGGGAAAAACATAATGCCCATGTTGTCACAAAATGCCGCTACCCCTCATGAAGCCCTGTACCTGTTCAATAAAGATCGCATCGCCGGCGTTCGCAGTGGCAGGTGGAAACTGGTGGTGGAGTCATTCTATCGATCGGTGTTGGTAAGTTTCGATCACCCGGACTCCTACTATGCCCCGCTGGGCTTACTGTTCGACCTGGAACTCGACCCCACCGAAACCTATAGCTACACCCGTGAAAATCCGGAAGTGGCAGCCAGGCTGCGAGGCTACCTGGAACGGGGCCAACAGGCCCTGAACACCACCGTACTCCAGCAAATGTGGAATCGCTGACCCCAGCATTATGAAAACTGTAGAAGGACCTATCCTATTCCTGGCGCAAATCGCCGATGACACAGCGAATACGCGTATTTCGGATATCCCATGACCGTTGCAAAAATCAGATTAGGCATGGTGGGCGGCGGCCAAGGCGCCTTCATCGGCGCCGTACATCGCATTGCGGCGCGCCTCGATAATCGCTACGAGCTGGTTGCCGCTGCTCTCAGTGCCGACGCCAAGCGCGCCACCGAATCCGCCGCAGAGGTGGGTATCGCCAGCGCTCGCAGCTATACAGACTTCAGGGTGATGGCGAAGAAAGAAGCCAGCCGGAAAGATGGCATCGAAGCCGTAGTCATCGTCACCCCAAACCACCTGCATTTCGACGCGGCCCGGGCCTTTCTCGAAGCCGGCATCCACATCATCTGCGACAAGCCGCTTACCTCAACACTGGAAGACGCGGAAATCCTGGTCAAGCTGGTAGCAGAGCGCGACCTGCTCTTCGCCGTCACCTATAACTACAGCGGCTACCCCATGGTGCGCGAGGCCAGAGAAATGATAAGCGCCGGCGCCCTGGGTGCTATCCGCGTCATCCAGATCGAGTACGCCCAGGACTGGCTCGCCACCAACATCGAAACCACAGGCCAGAAACAGGCCACCTGGCGCACCGATCCAGCCCGAGCCGGCGCCGGTGGTGCAATCGGCGATATCGGCAGCCATGCCTTCCATCTCTCGGAGTTCATCAGCGGGCTGGAAGTCACTTCCCTGCTCGCGGATCTGGATGCCTTCGTCGCTGGTCGCACACTCGATGACAACGCCCACATACTCCTGCATTTCAACAATGGCGCCAGCGGCATGTTGTGGGTAAGCCAGGTCGCCAGCGGCAAGGAGAATGGTCTGAGAATTCGAATCTACGGCGACAAGGCTGGACTGGAGTGGGCACAGGAAGATCCCAACTACCTCCAGTTCACCCCCCTGGGCGCGCCCAGACAAATCCTGAGTAGAGGCGGAGCCGCCACCAGCGCCGCCGCCATCGCGGCGACCCGCATTCCCGCGGGCCACCCCGAGGGGTTTTTAGAGGGCTTCGCCAATCTCTACCGGGAATTTGCCGATGAGATCGTGGCACACCGGGATGGCACGGCGCTCGACTGCGTATCTCTGGTACCGACAATTGAAGATGGCTTGAAGGGAATGCGCTTCATAGAGAAAGCGGTAGCATCCAATAACGCGGGCAATATCTGGCAAAGTTTGGATTCCTAGCATCGAAGCTAGTGGCGGGAGAGCTGGGCTTGGAGCTGTTTTCCCGTTCCGTTGGGCCATCCCTGGCGCTAGTCACTAGAAAACAATCCCAAGCCCAACTCGCTTGAAGCATCCAGCCAGATTTAGGCTCTATTTTATCGTTTTCTGATTAGATACACTGCATGTCCGACTAGCGGGAATAACATAATGAATAAGCAGATTTTGAAGCATGCTCAATCCAGACGTAACTTTCTAAAAACCGCCGCCATTGCCGGCGTCGCCGCGGCCGCCCCCTGGCAGCGAGTTCTGGCGCAGAGCCGCCGCGTCGGCAGTATCGGCCTGCAACTGTATTCCCTGCGCACAGAGATGGAACAGGATTTCGAAGGCACACTGAGTCAACTTGCCGAGTTAGGTTTCGAGGAAATGGAGTTTGCCGGCTATTTCGACAAGTCGCCGGCAGAAGTTCGGCGCATTCTCGATGGTGTCGGCATGACATCTCCAGCAGCGCATATCCAACTCACTGCAATTCGGGAAAACCTCGAACGCGAGATCGAAACCGCCGCCACCATCGGTCAAAAATATATAGTGGTCCCCTCCGTACCGGGTAATGAACGCTCCATCGACGACTATCAACGCCACGCCGACTTGCTGAATCGCGCCGGTGAGGCCGGCAAGGCTGTCGGCATCCAAATGGGTTATCACAATCACAACTTCGAGTTTGAAGAGCAAGCTGGCAAGACCGGTTATGACACCTTGCTGAATTCGACCGAACCCGCGCTGGTGAAAATGGAGATGGATTTGTACTGGATCGTGGACGCCGGTGAAGACCCGATTCCCTACTTCGAGAAGCATCCCGGTCGTTTCGCGATGTTGCACGTGAAGGACCGTGCAGGCGATGGCAGCATGGTAGACGTGGGCCGGGGCGGAATCGATTTCGCCAAGCTATTCAGCTACGCCGATGTCGCCGGATTCGAACACTATTTTATCGAGCATGATAATCCCGACGATGGCATCAACTCGATCGCATACAGTTACAACAATCTCAGTCGCATCCGCTTTTAGTGTAGTCCAATAAGGGACAGCAACGTAAATGGCAGCACACGAATATGATGTCATCATCGTCGGCTCTGGTGCCGGCGGCGGTATGGCCACTCTGCAGTTGGCCAATGCTGGTCTCAGAGTCGCCCTGGTCGAAGCCGGCGCCTATTACGACCCCGCCGATGAAGCGCAACGTACACAACTAAGAAATCCCTGGGAATCTCCACGTCGGGGCGCCAGCACCGCGCGTCGACCCTTCGGTGACTACAACTCCTGCATCGGTGGCTGGGAACTGGATGGGGAGCCTTACACGCAGAAGGGCGACACAGAATTCATGTGGTGGCGCGGCCGCATGCTCGGCGGCAGAACCAACCACTGGGGCCGCATCGCCCTGCGCTTCGGGCCCCTGGATTTCAAGCGCAAAGACTCCGATGGCCTCGGCGATAACTGGCCTATCGGCTACGAAGATGTCAAACCCTATTACGACAAAGTCGACAAGCTAGTCGGCGTATTCGGAAGCAACGAAGGACTCTACAACGATCCCGATGGCTTCTTCCTGCCGGCACCAAAACCCAGACTCCACGAGCTGTACTACATAAAGGGCGCACGCAAGGTCAACGTTCCGGTTATTCCCGCGCGCAAATCCATGCTCACCAAACGCATCAACGCTGAGCGTGGTGTTTGCTACTACTGCGGTCAATGCAGCCGCGCCTGTTCCATCCATGCCGATTTCTCATCCGGCACCGTGCTGGTTTTTCCCGCGCTCAGGGGAGGCCAGGTAGACCTCTATACCAATTGCATGGTGCGTGAAGTCACCACCGACGCAGCAGGCAAAGCGACCGGCGTTTCCTATATCAACAAGGAAGATCGACAGGAGTATCGGCTCGAGGGTCGCAGCATAGTTCTAGCAGCATCCGCCTGTAGCTCGGCACGCATCCTGTTGAACTCGCGAAGCGCAGCACACGAAAATGGCCTGGGTAATAGCAGCGACCACGTTGGTCGCTACCTGCATGACTCCACCGGCGCCAGTCGCGCCGCATTTATTCCCGCACTGATGGATAGAGATATCTACAACGAAGACGGCGTCGGTGGCATGCACGTCTACACCCCCTGGTGGCTGGAGAACGAAAATCTCGACTTCAGCCGCGGCTATCATCTAGAGATAGGTGGTGGCATGAGCATGCCTTCCTATGGCTTTGGTTTCGCCGCGAACCAGTACAACGAATTCCTCGGCGCACGGGTCGGTGGCTACGGCAACGAACTGAGGGACGACATACGCCGTTTCTACGGTTCCCGCCTCAGCATCGCCTGTCGCGGCGAGAGCGTGCCCCAATACAATAACCGCTGTGAACTTGACCCCACGGTGGTGGACGAGTGGGGAATTCCAGTGCTGCGTTTCGATTACAAGTGGACCCAAAATGAAATCAATCAGGCCCGACACATGCAGGATGCCATGGAAGAGTTATTGGAGGCCTCCGGTGGCGTACTGTTAGGCAGCAAGCCCGGCGCCGATCGTGATTACGGCCTCACCAAACCCGGCGAAATTATTCACGAGGTGGGCACCACCCGCATGGGCTCAGATTCCGCAACATCGGTCACCAACCAGTTCGGCCAACTGCATGATACAAAAAATGTCTTCGTCGTCGATGCCGGCACCTTCGTCTCCCAGGCGGACAAGAACCCCACCTGGACAATCATGGCGCTAGCCTGGCGAACATCCGACTACATCATCGAACAAATGCAGCAACAAAACCTATAGCAAGGAAACCAACGTGGATAGACGTGAAACCCTGAAATCATTATTATTGGCCCCACTAGCCAGCGGCGTCATCGCTACGTCTGGCTGTGTTACCAGCAGCAACAACTCCGCCGCCCGCGTCAGCTGGACACCGCTGCCAACGAGTTACTCCTACGGCCGCACCGAAGTCGAGCAACAACGTGACCGGGAACTCTTCGCCGAGTCCTATTTCCGCGAGCACGAACTCATCACCATCGCCATCCTCTGCGACATCATACTGCCCAACGACCACCCCAACGGCGGTGCCCTAGACGCAGGCCTGCCAGATTTCGTAGAGTTCATGGTAAAAGATCGTGAGCGCTACAAACTCCCGGTCCGCGATGGTATTGCCTGGATTGACAATCGCTCCATAGAAAAATTCGGCGCCGACTTCATCAACATCACCGAATCCCAACGCCTCTCTATCTGCGATGAAATCGCCTACCCAGACATCCAGGACCCAGACCTACAACCGGGCATCAGCTTTTTCACCTTAATGCGAAACCTGACCCTAACCGGCTACTACACCACCGCCCTCGGATTCGAAGACCTCGGCTACAAAGGCAACACCCCAAACATCTGGGACGGCGTCCCCGAAGACGTTTTAAAAAAGCACAACATGACATATGAATCAGAGTGGCTAAAAAAATGTGTCGATCAAACCCAAAGAGATATCACCGCCGAATGGGATGACGATATGAATCTACTTACGTAGATCCAACTTATAGGACTCGATTGAGCCGAGCGAGAGGCGTGTGCTGTTTTGTAGTGAGTAGCGCCAGGGACGGACGCGGGACCGGGCCAGGGATGGCCCAACCGAACGGAAAAACAGTACACACCTCTCGCTTGGCGGCAAATTCAACGCCATACTTGAGAAGATCACCATGACTTCTAATAGTGAAATTAAGATCGAAGGTGAAATCGTGAAATGGGAGACGTGAGGATCGTGCACAGGCCGGAATTGGACAGGGGTTCCTTCTCCGTTCGAGTGGGCCATCCCTGGGCCGGTCCCGCGTCCATCCCTGGCGCTACTCACTGCGAACAAACCCCTGTCCAATTCCAACCCTCGAATTCAGTGTAGCTTCGGAAAATTTAACAAATCAAAAATAATGGAAGCCAAAAATGAAGAACCTTTTACTCGCTTTGACACTTTTACCTATTTCTTCGCTAGCTTTTTCTCAGGCTAATGACAGAGGTGAAGTTTATGAACCGGTGCCGGCGTTGGTCACTGGTGTGATTGACGGCGCGCCGCCATCCGATGCGATCGTGCTTTTCGATGGGAGCAATCTTGATGCCTGGAATAGAACCGCAGATGATGCGCCGGCGCGGTGGTTGATCGAAGATGGTGCTATTACGGTGCAGAGTGGTGTCGGCACGATAAAGACCAGGCAGGCGTTTGGAGATATTCAATTGCATGTTGAGTTTCGTCCAACGGACGTCATAGCGAGTAGTGGACAGGGTCGGGGTAATAGTGGCGTGTTTCTGCATTCATTGTATGAGGTACAGGTGCTGGATAGTTGGGAAAATGACACCTATGTTAACGGGCAGGCCGGCTCCATATACAAACAACAGGCACCGCTGGTGAATGTATCGAGGCCGCCGGGGCAGTGGCAAAGTTTTGACATTATTTTCAAGGCGCCAGTGTACTCAAGTGCTGGGGAGCTGGAATCTCCGGCTTACGTGACAGTTTTGCAAAACGGCGTACTGGTTTTGAATCATTTTGAAATACTGGGGGCGACCTTTACCGAGTCGCCGGAGTACGCTGCCCGTTGCGGACCCTACTCCCTGGAACAACGAATACAGGATTGCAGCGGCAAGATGCCAATCACCCTGCAGGATCATGGGCAGATAGTGTCGTTCAGGAATATTTGGGTTCGTGAATTGTAAAACAGGTCTTGCCGTACTGTTTCGCCGATATAGTAAAGAATTCAGTTTACTATATGTGAGACAACGCCGGGTCAGCTTCAGATTGGAGTAGCATCAGCTCTATTGAGGGACTCAACGGGCGATTCGTTGTGCTTGAGATACACTATATATAGTGGTAGTGTTGCTCTTGTAATACAACATGCTGGCATCATGGTGTATTGCAAATACTTTTGTCGCGGCAGCTACACCTCTGTCTGCGTCAAGGTGCTCCTTGAGTATTCCTGCCCTCCGTCTGGTCCACACCAACCCTGCGGAGGGTAGGAACGCTCGCTACCAACGGTTTTCACCACCTTCCTGGATTTTCTCTATGTTGCGCCAATTTATGCGCGCGCCGCGGCCGAGAGCTGATACAGTAGATGACATCTTTTTCGCGGCTCTAAGACGGCTATCGAGCCCATGACCGACGCCGTATCGACCAAACTCGACTCTTGCCAGAATTGTGGAGAAGCTCTGACCGGCGATTTCTGTGGCAAATGCGGCCAACGCCACAAGGAAAGCCGGCGCGCCTTCATATTATTGCTGCAGGAGACACTCTATACAGTCTTCGAACTGGATGGTCGTGCCTACAAGACACTCTGGTATCTCTTCACCAAACCGGCATTTCTGAGTACCGAATACACCAAGGGTCGGCGGGCCAGCTACACTCCGCCACTGCGACTTTTTCTGGTAATCAGTATCGGCTTCTTCTTGCTGGTCGCCTTGAGTACATCTTTTCAGTCCATAAGAAATACTGTCATCGGGGTCGATCCCGCTGGCACGGTGACGACAGATTTTAATCTGTCTTTTGGTGACGGGAACGTGGAAATATTAACCGCAGAAGATCTTGCGGAACTCGATGAAGAAGACATCGAGGACATCGAAGAACTCATAAACTTCGTTTCAGAGATCGAACTGCCCTTTCTGTCGGCACCGGCGAATCAGAACCTGCAGGGGTTTTTAGCCTCGCAAGTTGAGGCCAATTTCCAGGACGTCGTCGACGATCCAACCTCGTTTTTCATGGGCTCACTCGAATACATCACCCTATTCATGCTGTTGATGATGCCGCTGCTGGCCTTGATTCAACAAATCCTCTACATCACCCGCAAGCGGTTCTATGTAGAGCACTTCATACTGACGCTACATAACCATGCGTTTTTGGTGTTTTCAATTTTCTTGCTCTCGGTGGCGGAGATCATCGAGGAATTGGAAATCACGCTGCTTAGTTCCGGGTTCAGCTGGATCAGCACCGCTGTAGTTTTTTGGATCGTGATCTATTTATACCTGAGCCTGAAAAGAATCTTCGGAGAAGGTTATTTTGTTACCACGTTAAAATTCGTCACCGTCTCCCTCATCTATTCAGTATGTGTGGGTGTCGGCATCATGTTGTTTTTCTTTTTGTTGTTTATCTTTTCTTGACAGCCTCGAATAGCAAAAATATCAGATCGGACAGCCGCCTAATTTTTATCCAGATGCACACCCATTTGTGGAAAGGGAATTGATAGTCCCTCCTGCTCGAATGTCTTGTAGACCTCTTCATTCATTTTGTAAAAGACAGCCCCGTAATCAGACGCTTGTACCCACACGCGGACTACAATTTTTAGTGAGCTGTCTGCAAGTTCGAGCAGTCTCACGAAAGGTTCAGGATCTTGCAGTATTTTGCTATCAGCCGCGATCAGACGCTTCAACACCGCAAAGGCTTGCTCCAGGTCATCGCCGTAGGCAATACTGAAGGTCCAGTCGACACGACGAGTTTTCTGTGCCGAGTAATTGATCATGGCATCGTTCGCCAGAGCGCCATTGGGAATCAGTACCGTCTTGTTATCAGACGTAGTCAGAACGGTGATGAAAATTTGAATTTCCTTTACCGTACCAGTAAATCCCTGGGCCTCTATGTAGTCGCCAACCCTGTAGGGTTTGAACAACAGAATCATTACCCCACCGGCAAAATTCTGCAGCGTCCCAGACAGTGCCATTCCGACCGCGAGACCAGCAGCGGCGAGAATAGCGATGAACGAAGTCATTTCGATGCCCAACATTCCCAGCGCAGTGATGTAAACCATGACTTTGAGAACGATGGAAATCATGCTGCTCAGAAAACTCTTCAGGGATGGATCGACTCCACCGCTGTCGAACATCTTGGCAACCACGCCGTTGATTACCTTAACCAGATAAAGGCCGACTACCAGGGTAGCGATGGCCGCCAGCAGTTGGGTGCCATAGCCCACCAACAGTTGGCTTAGTGCCGCCGTATCGATTTCCATAAATACACCTTTCTGTTTTCTTGTCGGTTTACCTTCTAACGCAATAAAGGGAACATCAAGCGATCTTCCCTCCTACATATCCAATTCACCTACTTCGATTTCCATACAAAACCCCATCGCTTCATCTCCCGGCCAGATGAGGCTCGAGTTGCTGCGACTGGCAACCTGGGTTTCGCCAGGGAGATTCTACAATGAATTCAAAAACGCCAGTAGTTGTTCTTGCTGCTCTGCACCCAGAGTCGCAAACACATCGGGCATCAGGGATTCATCAGAATCTGTTACCGATTTAACCCGGTCTTTGAAATAAGTCACCCAGCGCCGCCCGTCTTCGCTCTGAATCTGCACAGCGAGTTCAGAGTCATTGCGATAGCGTCCACGGATCGTGGTGCCATCCGCCTGTTCCACTACTTTGGCGCCATAACCGCTGGCGATAGACGCAGAGGGGTTTAGCAATGCTTGCAACAATGCATCCTCGCCCAGTCGGGAGCTGACACCATCGAGCACCGGGCCGACATTGCCCCCCTGGTCATCGTAGGAGTGGCAGTTAGAACATCCGGCGCTACCGTTGAATAATTCTGCGCCTGCCAGGGCCATGGGATTATTAGCCATACCCGAATCGTCGGTAGCCAGATTCAATCCGGGCTTACCCTGTAATGCGCGCACATAGGAGGCGACATCGAAGATCTCTTCGTCGCTGAAGGAACCGGCCCAGGCCACCATGCCGGTGCCGGCACGGCCGTCGGTGATAACCGCGAGCAAATCTTCATCGGACAAGCGATTGGCCATGCCATCGGTCAGGGGCTTACCCATAGTCTGGCCTTCACCCAATTCTCCATGACAGATCTGACAATAAGCGTTGTAGAGTTCCTGGCCTTCGCCGACTCCGGCGTTAACGGCGAAAGACGTAAGCGCCATAACCAAACTTGCCAGTACGCTATTAAGCAATGATTGAAACTTCACAAGATCACTTCCCGAAACTCTCATCACAGGTGACCTATAAACTGAATAAAATGTAGTTTCCCGCAGAGATGCCGGTAGCAACACCCTCACGAGTGACAGGATCACGAGTGCCGGAAGCAATCCCAATGTATTGCTTGCCGTCGATAGTGAAACTCGTAGGTGGTGCGTAAATTCCACTACCGGTCTGGAACTTCCACAGTACTTCACCGGTTTCATCATTCATAGCATAGATATAACCATCGGGCGCACCGGAAAATACCAGGCCGCCACCTGTCGACAGGGTGCCAGCCCAGTTGAAGTTGCCTGGCATCTCACGTTGCCAGGCGATATTGCCAGTGAGCATACTAAACGCGACCACCCAACCGGTGCCGGAAGTGTCAAAGCGGGGTATACCACCCAGGTCCATGGTGCCAGGTCGCCCTTCTCCTTCGCGCCGAATAAATGTCGTGCCCCATTCGGTGGTGGGAATATAAAGCATATGGGTGTCCGGGCTGTAGGATGCGGGAGGCCAGTTCTTGCCTCCATACAGGCCTGGAAACACCAGCGTGTCCTTGGGCTCGTACAGCTCTTCCTTGAGTACCGGCTTGCCGGTTTCATCACGCTCTGCCCAGTTTACCCGCGTGTACTCACCGGCATAGAGGAAGTCGCCGGTCATGCGGTCGAGCCCGTAGACGTGTCCGTTGCGAGAAACCTGGATGATCATCTTGCGCAGTTCGCCATTGAACATTTCGTCAATGATCATGGGTTCGGAGGTTGAATCGTGGTCAAATTCATCGCGTGGCGAGGTCTGAAAAAACCAGCGCAACTGGCCACTGTCCGCATCGAGGGCCACCACCGAGTTCGAGTATAAGTTGTCGCCCTTGCGCGCATTGGCATTGATGTCGGGCCAGGGATTGCCTGTGCCCCAGAATACCATATCGGTTTCCGGATCATAGGTACCGGTTACCCAAGTTGGGGCGCCGCCAGTTTTCCAGGAATCACCCGCCCAGGTCTCGTTGCCAGGCTCGCCCTCTGCGGGCGTGGTATAGAAACGCCAGCGACGTTCACCGCTGTTGACGTCATAGCCATCGATGTAGCCGCGAATGCCGTACTCGCCACCACCGACGCCGATCAGGACCATGTCTTTAACGACCAGCGGTGCACCGGTCACGGAAAATGACTCGCGATGATCGCCTACTTCTGCATCCCACAGTTGAATGCCTGTGGCGGCGTCGAATGCCAGCAGATGCGCATCCAGTGTGCCCCAGAACACCTTGTCCTCATACAGAGCAACGCCGCGGTTGTGGGGCCCGCAACAAAGATCGACATTCTCGAAATCATGGTCGTAACGCCACAACTCATCACCAGTTAAAGGGTCCACCACGATTAAGTGGCTATTCGCCGTGGTCAGATACATGCGGCCATCGTTGACCAGCGCCGTCACCTCGTAGGCGCCACCGGTTACACCGTTCTGTTTGATCCAGACCGGTCGAAGATTGGCGACGGTATCGCGGTTAACCTGGTCGTCCGGCATGTAACGCCAGGCACCATAGTTCTTGCCATAGGTCACCCAGCGGTCTGAATAATCCTGGGCATTCGCCAGAATATCCGTGCTGACATTCTGTGCCAGGCTGTTGGAAAACAACAGCAATCCCAGTGCCGGCGCCATGATGGATTTTAGAATTTTCATCATTTCCTAACCTTTCTCCGTTTAAGAGGGGACAGACCCCGATTTTATGCCAAATTGAGTAAATTGCACAAAGCCCGGCCGCATCATATCATCCATGCTCGCTGGCGCAGTACGACACTGCCGCTTTAGTAGGGATAAGTACAAGGATAATAATAATGATCGTCTATGGTGTAGCCCTGTTGTCTGTCTGTCTGGTTCTGGGCATGTTAATTGGAGAGGCACTGGGTGTGGCGATGAATGTGGAAGCCAACGTCGGCGGTGTCGGCATCGCCATGTTGTTCCTGGTCTACGCCAGCAACTCCGATAAATTCAAGGCCCTCACCGAAGGCGTGTCTGCAAGCGGCATCAAGTTCTGGAGTGCCATGTATATCCCAATCGTTGTCGCCATGGCTGCGCGCCAGAATGTTGCCGCCGCTACCGAGGGCGGCTTACTGGCCTTGAGCGCCGGTGTTGCCGCGGTCATGGTCAGCTTTGCGCTGGTTCCGGTCCTCAGTAATATTGGCAAGGACGATTCTCCAGCCCCGGATACCAGCGAAGAACAGGGAGCTGGTTAATGGATATCATCGAAACTGTCTTCGTTCGGAATAACCTCGTCGTCGCCTTCGCGGTGGTTGGCGCTGTAATGTGGGTGTCTTATTTCCTCGCCGACAAACTAACTGCCGGCCGCATTCACGGCTCCGCCATCGCCATCGCCCTGGGTTTGCTGGCTGCGTATTGGGGCGGCACCGTCAGCGGCGGCTCCCGCGGCGTCGCCGATGTAACTTTGCTCGGTGGTATTGGCTTGATGGGGGGCGGCATGATGCGCGACTTCGCCATTGTCGCCACCGCCTTCGGGGTTCACATCAGCGAACTCAAGAAAGCCGGCATTGCCGGCGTCATTTCCATTTTCGCCGGGGTCATCGTTTCTTTTATAGTCGGCGCCGCAGTAGCTGTCATGTTTGGTTATACCGACCCGACGGCAATTACCACCATCGGTGCCGGTGCGGTTACTTACATCGTCGGTCCAGTCACTGGCGAGGCAATTGGTGCCAGCGATGCTGTCATAACACTGAGTGTGGCTGCCGGCCTGGTGAAATCGATCCTGGTAATGATCGGTACGCCGTTGATTGCCAAACGTATCGGCCTCGACAACCCGCAGTCGGCGATGGTATTCGGCGGGCTGATGGGAACCACCAGTGGCGTCGCCGCAGGACTCGCCGCCACCGACCCCAAACTGGTTCCCTATGGTGCCATGACTGCAACTTTCTATACTGGCCTCGGCTGCCTGTTGGGACCGTCCGTACTGTTTTTTATTGTCAGCGCCATGTTTTAACAGGGACAGACCACGTTTTCTAAACTACGGAAAACGTGGTCTGTCCTCATAGAGATTGATGTTATGACACAAAACTCCTTTCCCAAACTCACGGATGACAACAACAAGGTAGCACTCGTAGAGGGCGACGATAGCTATACCTATAGCAAAGTGAATCGACGCATCGATCGCTTCGCCACCGGCTTGCTCGATGGTAGGGACGATCTCAAGGAAGAACGTATCGCGTTCTTTATGCCCGCCAGCCTCGATTACGTCACTGCCATGCATGGCATCTGGCGCGCAGGTGGCATCGCCATTCCACTCAATGTGGCGTCGGCGGTAGCCGAGCTCGACCACTACCTCACCAGCGCCGGCGTGACCCGCATGATCGCCAATGGCAAGTACCAGGAATCCCTGCGCGAATTGTGCGCCGAGCTACATATCGAATTGGTTTCCAGTGATGACATACTGGCAGATGAAATTGCGGCGTTGCCAGAAATTATTCCGGAGCGCCGTGGCTTGATGTTGTTCACCAGCGGCACCACCAACAAACCGAAGGGCGTCGTCAGCACCCACAAAACCATTCACGCGCAGATCACCACCCTGATCGATGCCTGGGCCTGGACCGAGGACGATGTGATTCCTCTGTTCCTGCCGGTGCATCATATTCACGGCATCATCAATATACTGAGTTGCGGACTGTGGGCAGGCGCTACCGTCCACCTCTTCGCTAAGTTTGATATCCCGAAAATTACGGCAGAAATTGTCGCCGGCAGCTATAACGTGTTCATGGCGGTTCCGACGATCTACGTAAAACTGATTCAGTATTTCGACACCATCAATGCCGACGAGGTGCAAGAGATCTGTGATGGTTTCAGGCCCATGCGCTTAAATATTTCTGGCTCGGCGGCCTGCCCGGTAAAATTGTTCGAGCAGTGGCAACAATTGACGGGCCAGGTGTTACTGGAAAGATATGGCATGACGGAGATCGGCATGGGGCTATCAAATCCCTACGACGGCGAACGCCGAGCCGGTCATGTCGGTCAGCCGCTTCCTGGTGTCGAGGCGCAGTTATTCGATGAAGACCACAATCGGGTGACTGAAGAAGGTGTCGCTGGTGAAATCCGCATCAGAGGCGATAATGTTTTCCTCGAATACTGGGACAACGAAAAAGCCACCGTCGAAAGTTTCCGGGATGGCTGGTTCTGCACCGGCGATGTCGCCGTGGTGGAAGATGGTTACTACCGCATCATGGGTCGCTCCTCTATCGATATCATCAAGTCCGGCGGCTACAAGCTCTCTGCCCTGGAGATCGAAGGCGTATTACTCACCCATGAAGACATCGCCGAAGTGGCAGTAATAGGTGTCGAAGACGAAACCTGGGGAGAATCTGTGATGGCCTTTATCGGCTTGAAGGACGGCACCCGTCTTCAGTATGATGACCTGAAGCAATGGTGTAACGGCAAGATGTCTTCTTACAAAATTCCCAAGGCCATTAAGATCATCGATGCGCTGCCACGCAATGCCATGGGGAAGGTAACCAAGCCCGTTCTTAAGAAATTGCTGTGATTAGAGTAGAGCCAGCGACCACTTTTTCGATTTTAACAATTAACACCGACGAGGCGACATCATGCTCGGACCAACCACTACAGGAAAATATTTTCATCGCGCAATTACGCTTTCCTGCATACTTTTTCTAGCGCTGATGCAAATACAAATTCATGCTGCCGATGACCTCGACGCCATCAAGGAAAAATTTATCGGTGACTACGAGCTAGTCAGCTATTTCCAGTTTCCAGCCTCCGGTGGTGAGGTGGATATGAAATATATCGGACGGCTTAGCTATGATGCACTCGGCAACATGTCTGGCATCGGCATGCCGGTGGATCTGCCGGCACGGGCGGCACAGTCTTCGGAACGCCGAACCGGCGGTTTCGCCTATTGGGGCAAGGTGAGTTATGACCTGGAGCAAGGCATTGTCTTCCATCATGTCGAAGGCTCACCGCTGGTCCCTCAATGGGTCGGTGGAGAAAACATCCGCTACTTCGAATTCACCGATGAATTATTAAAATTGTCTCTCAAGGATGAGGCAGGCAGAATTACGGCAACGCTAAGCTGGCGAAAATTGAAGTAATAAGTCGAGGGGCCCGAGCATGGATGCTTATACTAATCATTGCTGATTTAATCCCTGCACAGGGATTAAACGAAAAGAGATCAGATTTGTATTCGAATAAGTCTGTCCTCTTTCACCGATAAGAAGGAGAGCCACCATGAGACGAACTATCTATCAACTAGCAGTCGCGTGCTGTCTTTTTTTCATCATCACTGCTCAACTCAAGGCCCAGCCGGATGGGTGGACGCGACCGTTTCCGGGTCACCGGGTGATCGGCAATCTTTATGCTGTAGGCACCTACGACCTTGGCGTCTTCCTGATTAGCTCAGCAGATGGACATATACTCATTAACACCGGGTTGGCGGAATCGACAGCATCGATTCGCGATAACATGGCCGCTGTTGGTTTCCGACTGCTGGATGTGAAGATACTGCTTACCATGCAGGCACACTGGGACCACACCGCCGCACTTGCCGAGATAAAAGACATCACTGGGGCCGAGATGTGGGCCACGGCAGATGATGCCCGGGTGCTTGAAGACGGTGGCGTCAGCGATGCCCACTTTGGTGGCCGCGTGTCGTTTGAACCGGTAAGCGTAGACAAGGTCATCACCGATGGCGAGGTAATCGAGATAGGGGATATCTCCCTGACGGTGTACGAACATCCAGGCCACACCGAAGGCAGTTCGAGCTACTCCATAGAGGTGCGGGAAAATGGCCGCGACTACAAAGTTGTCATTGCCAACATGGGTTTTATTAACCCCGGCAAGCAACTCGTGGTTGACCCCACTTACCCCGGCGTAGCAGATGACTTTGCCCAGACTTATCGTAGACAGAAGGCCATGGATGTGGATGTCTGGGTCGCGGCCCATGGCAGTCAGTATGGCCTGCATGACAAGTATGCCCCCGGGCAGGAGTACGATCCTGATACCTTCGTCGATCCCGATGGATTCCTGGCTGCCGTCGAACGACTGGAACGGATTTACCGGGCGCAGCTCGCCGAGGAAAGGCGTTAGCCACTCAGCCTGGAACCAGTTTTGCCGGACAAAGAAGACCTGATCCTGTACATGCTTTAGACTAATGGGAGCTGGTAGTTTCACCCTCTGTGTAAGGAGAGATCTCATGGACTGGCTGACTCCACTCTTGTCTGGCGATGTATTGGTCTTCCTTATTCCGATTGTTGCCATCGTTGGCGCTTTTTCTGTCAAAGGCGCCAAAGCCTATTTTAGACACGTAGAGCGAATGGAAATGATACGCAACGGCGTAGACCCCGATGCTGACCCTGAAGAAAACTAGCATTACCATCTCCTATTAGTGCGTTCCGACTCAACAACGGATAAAATGCGCCACCGATTATCCGATTGAGCACGAGTACACCACGGCGTTGAAAACCGAATTTCTAGGCAAGACCCTCTCCGGCCCCTTCACCATACCCTCCGGCATCGTTAGCTGTTCTGCCAATATTATTCAAAGAGTGTTCCACACCATACCGGAGGTGGGCGTACTCACCACCAAGAGTATCGGTCCGGAGCCACGCCTGGGTTATCGCGAACCGATTCTGGCCCAGTATGAACCCGGCTGCTTCGTTAATGCCGTTGGCCTGACTAATCCGGGCGCACAGCGCGCTGCCGAGTTGATGTCCGCGTTAACGATTCCCGAAGATCGATTTCTGCTGATTTCAATTTTTGGTGGCAGCGTAGATGAGTATGTCGAAGTGGCTAAAATCATGGCGCCCCATGGCGATGGGCTCGAACTCAATCTGTCATGCCCCCACGCCAAGGGCTATGGCGTGGCCATGGGCCAGGACCCGGCCCTGGTGCAAGAGATCGTGACTGCGGTGAAGGCCGCCGTCGACATTCCGGTAATACCCAAGCTGACGCCGAACGTACCCAACATTGGCGAGATCGCGCAGGCCGCTGTCGCCGGCGGCGCCGACGGGATTTGTGCGATCAATACCATGGGACCCGAGCGTTATCGCAGTCACGGCCATGACATCCTCAGCAATGGCGAGGGAGGCGTGTCAGGCAAGGCCATATTGGGTCGGGCTCTGGAGTGTGTGCAGGAAATTAGTGACTGCGTTGATGTTCCAATCGTGGCCTGTGGTGGCATTAGTAGCGCGGAGAATGTGCGGGATTTCCAACTGGCAGGTGCAACCATAATAGGAGTGGGCTCAGCCTTGATAGGCATGAGCACGGAAGAAATAGGGGAATACTTCCGCGTATTGAGTCGTGACCTTCAAGCCAAAACGGAAACTGCCGAAGCGCTGGTGCGCTACGACGTCGATATGAATTTTGAACCCGTGACGTTGCTGCAGAACCGGCGGATTACCGACGATATCTGCATCCTCACTTTCGATCGCAAAGTCAGTTTGCAAGGCGGCGAGTTTATTTTCCTGTGGATTCCCGGCCTCGGTGAAAAACCATTCTCCGCCCTAACCGACGATCCTTTTTCCCTGGTGGTAATTAACCTAGGCATCTTTACTGAAGCACTAATGACGCTGGAGCCCGGCGCCGAAGCCTATGTGCGTGGACCTTACGGCAATGCGGCGGTGCCACCGAAAGGCGCGAAGATTATGGCGGTGGCGGGCGGTACGGGTCTGGCTGCGGTCTATCAAGTTGCCAGGGATTTTGGCAACGCGGAGATATTCTTTGGCGCCAGGACTGCAGAACGTCTTTATTTTTTGAATGAATGTGCAAAAATCAGCAAACTGCATGTAGCCACCGATGATGGCAGCCGCGGCTATCACGGAGTGGTTACCGATATGCTGCGCAAGCGCTTGCAGGAATTATCGCAAACAGAGTTGGAAAAGCTCATCTTCTACAACTGTGGACCGGGGCCCATGGTGCATATCGCCGAAGCGGTGGAAAGAGAATTTTGCAGCGCCAGCCAGATTCACAATGGTATCGACTACCTCACCAAATGCGGGGTGGGTATCTGCGGTGCCTGTGACGCACCAGATGGCAGCAGGAGTTGCGTGGACGGGCCGTTTCTGGAGGCGACGTAATTTGTATAACACCCGCTGATCGCAGCAGGGATCAAAGGGGTCAGACATTTGGCAATGATCCTACACAGATTTTGGCCATCTCGACATTAACTTCCGCTTCGATTAGCATCGTCTGGCTTGATCCAATAAAAATAAAGTCACCAGCACACGACGCAAGCTGGCAACGAGAGCCTTATGAAACGACGAACCTTTCTTTCCGCAGCAATGGCCACGACTGCCGTGTTGCCGATGCTAGCCAAGGCGCAAACAGCGCTGCCACCGGCGGAGCCCCGCGACTGGTCTGGCGCGACCCCCTTGAGATATCCGGACCCGGATCTGATTGCCCTCGAGAGAAGTTTCCAACGCTATATTCTGTTTAATACCCCGATTCGGCGCCATCACACCGGCACGCTGTGGGCGGAAGGCCCGGCCTGGAACGGCGTCGGGCGCTACTTGGTATGGAGTGATATTCCCAATAATCGCCAGCTGCGCTGGATCCAAGACGATGACAGGGTGACGGAATTTCGCAATCCATCCGGTAATAGTAATGGCAACACCTTCGACAGCGAAGGCCGACAAATTTCCTGTGAACACGGTGGACGCCGGGTCGTTCGTTACGAATATGATGGCTCCGTGACCGTAATCGCCGACAGCTTCGATGGTAAACCCCTGAATTCGCCAAATGACGCCGTGGTGGCGCCGGATGGCAGTATCTGGTTCACCGACCCGCCTTATGGCATCCGTGGCAATTACGAGGGAAGCAGAGCTGAATCAGAACTCCCATTCGCAGTCTATCGGGTAGACACGACTCGGGGCCGGATTACCAGAGTCACCGACGAAATTGCCGCACCGAACGGCTTGTGCTTTTCTCCCGACTACAGCCAGCTCTATGTCGCGGATACCGGTAGCGGGCGTGAAATAAAAATCTGGGATGTGGACGGCAGCCGCCTCCGAAATGGCCGTCGCCATACTCAACTGACACTGCCGGGGACCGACAGCGTCACCGCTGCCGACGGCATCCGCTGCGATGTCGATGGCAATATCTGGGCCGGTGCGAGACCCGGCGTGCAAATTATCACGCCAGTTGGAGAACCGATTGGGGTTATCCGCCTGCCCGAGGTCTGTGCCAACGTCTGCTTCGGCGGCACGCGGCGCAATCGTCTGTTTATGACCGCAAGCCAGTCACTATATTCAGTATACGTGGGAGTGCGAGGCGCAGGCATCGCCTGACCCGGATCTCACTGCTACCCCCGGCCTGCTGTGGATATCAGCTTTATAATCGATATCCCAGGGAAATCATATACACCCAGGGATCGATGTCGACACCAACCTTTAGCTTGTGCAGTGCGGAATTGAAACTCGCATCGGTATCGATATCGATCTTCCAAACTGAGGCATTGAGCAGCCAATTGTCATCGATGATCCAGTCTCCGCCAACTCGGAATATCCAGTCACCGCTCTCGTGTGCCAACGCTGTTACCGGACCGAGAGCCCAAAGTGTAGTAACAATTACTACATGAACAGATTGAGACCTTTTCATAAACTACTCCTACTGGCTCATAATCTGGCGGTTAAGCTAACTAGTCGCGGTGAATCGGTCGTTGATATGCATCAAGCCGTACGCATCTTGACCACGACACCGCACCAAAACTCCACATAGATCAATTTTCCCATGGCAAATATTTCATCACCATCTAAGCGATGGCTATCGGGGTTGATGCCGTGAGTTCGCGGCCAAATCGGGCGTGGAACCGCTGGCAGTCAGCTTCATCCAACAGACAGCTACCCGGCATAAACACTTGCTAAACTGACCCCAACAGTGACATCCTCGTTGACAAATCAACGAGGGATATAACAATGACCAAATCAAAGACTCAGTTCATCGCCGTGTGTGTGGGCGCGCTAGCACTCATGGTGACAGGCCTGGTATCCGCACAGGGCTACCCTAACCCGTACGCCGCCCTTAATTCCTGGGCCAAACTGCCCGATGGCCGTACTTTCGGCGCGGTGGGCGATACCGATGTAGATCCCGATGGCGTTCACATGTGGGCTGTCATCCGCTGTGATGCCACGGCACCAGATCGATTCGGTAACGAGTGTGTGGATTCGGAGCTGGACTCCGTAATCAAGTTTGACGCCGACGGCAATGTGGTGGAGAGTTTTGGCGGCGGCATGTTTATCTGGCCCCACGGCATCGAACTGGATGCCAATGGCAATGTCTGGGTGACAGACGCCGTTTCCGATGCCCGCATTCCAGATGGTGACAAACGCGGCCACCAAGTGGTCAAGTTCAGTCCTACCGGTGAAGTCTTGATGGTGCTTGGCACGCCTGGCGAGGCCGGTAGTGCCAACAACCAGTTCAATTCGCCCGCCGACGTGGTGATCGGCAATAACGGCGACATCTTTGTCGCTGACGGCCATAATAATAATGGCAATAACCGGGTCATGAAATTCAACGCCGAGGGCCAGTTCCTTATGAGCTGGGGGCAGACTGGTTTCGGCCCGAGTGAGTTCCGGGCGCTTCACACCATCGCCATCGATAATCGTGGACGTCTGTTTGTGGGTGATCGATCCAATAACCGTCTGCAATTGTTCGAGCAAGATGGCAGCTTCATCAATCAATGGACTCAGTTCGGTCGTCCCAGCGGAATCTTTTTCGACCAGCATGACAATATCTACGTTGCCGATTCCGAATCCGACGATCTGCAAAACCCGGGCTGGGAAATGGGCATCCGTATCGGCGATGCAAATCTGGGCTGGGTAAAGTATTTCATCCAGTTGCCCGGAGGAGATCCGCGATCGACGACGGGTAACGGTGCCGAATTTGTGTCCGTAGATGCGGCTGGCAATATGTTCGGTGGTGAACCGGCGCCACGCAAGCTGCAGAAATATATTCGGGTTAGACCTTAGAGGCAGGCAGTTTTTTGCAAGCAAGCAATGGGGAAATTGAATCATCCGTGAATGTTCTGAAATTCGGAAATAGGGCTGACCAAGCCACTGTTACCCGGTGCCTATGAAATTTATTCCATTCGACCTCGAGCACTCACAATCCATCTGGGAGCAAAAAGTCGAGTTTAATCTCACGGAAAGCGGTGTGCACCCGATTACCTTGAATGAGCTAATCGGCGATGATCAGGACTTGCTCGACAAGCTGCTCCGGCTTGAAATCAACTATCCACACGTCAATGGAATCCCTCGGCTGCGGGAATTAATCGCCTCGCTTTATGCAGGCGCGGCTATCGAGAATGTACTGGTCACCGTCGGCGCCGCCGAGGCTAACCAGATCATCATGCAGACTTTGCTGGAAGATGGCGATGAGATTGCTTCGCTTTCGCCAACTTACAAGCAGGTGTGGGGAGTTGCCGCCAATGCCGGCTATAGCGTCAGACCATTTTGCCTGGATCCTGACAAGGGCTGGGCGCTGGACATCGAAGACCTGAATCGTCAAGTCAACGACAGCACCAAAATTATTGCCCTGGTCAATCCTAACAATCCCACAGGTCATATTCTCAACGATGAAGAAATGGATGAGATCGTCATGGCCGCCGACCGTGTCGGCGCCTGGATCTTATCCGATGAAGTGTATCGCGGAGCGGAGCGTGAACAGGAAGAAGAAAGCTGCTCATTTTTTGGTAGATACGACAAGGTACTTGCGGTTGGCAGCATGAGCAAAGCTTATGGTTTGCCGGGTCTGCGCGTCGGCTGGATAGTCGGTCCGTCGGCTACCATAGAAGAGCTGTGGCGCAGACACGAATATACCGCTATTAGCGCCGGCATGATCAGCAATCACCTGGCGGCTCATGCCCTCTCCCCTGAGGTGAGAATACGACTACGCACACGGGCAAGAAATTACATCAGCTCAGGATATCCGGTTCTCAAGCAATGGCTGGATTGCCAGACAGGCTTGTTTAGCTACACGCCGCCCCAGGCATCTGCAGTGACTTTTATTCGCTATCACCTGGATATCAATTCGACAGTTTTGATGGAAAAGCTCTGCCAGGAGGCAAGTGTGTTCGTGGCCGCAGGCGATGCATTCGGCATGGACCAGCACATCAGGATTGCCTTCGGCCAGGAAACATCCGTGCTAGATGAAGCGTTCTCTCGCATACAGCGGGTTCTGGAAAATCTTCGCAAGCTCAGCTAACAACGCTTTCAATCTTTCCTGCTCTAGATCGAGATCAGATTCCAGACCGCTGATGGTGCGGCGGTTGTAGGCCTGGTTGACAGCTTCAAGCCCTATGTTATTACCCTGGGTCTGCAATGCCCGGAGCCGACGCTGTCGAGATCATCCGCGAACTTGGCAAGAGGCAGCGCCTATCCACAATGGCGCAAGGATGATGCGAGATCGCCGAAGGCGTCAAACGGGACTTGTCATCTTTTCTGCGAGAGCGGATTTAGCGACCGGCAGCCGCTCGACCTCGCCTTAATGCCTCGCTGGTGCTGGTGGATAAACCTCCATCCAAACCGACCGTTACAAATCGAAATCCCTGCTCGATGCGCCGCTGCACACTCCCCTGTCCGGTGGTAATTGCACAAGGCACGCCGTTGTCCAGACAGGCTCGAAGTACCTTCTGTATCGCCGCCTCGACTTCCGGAGCCGACGGACTGGCATAGCCCATCGACGTACTCAGGTCCGAGGGGCCGATAAAAATAACGCCTATCCCGGGAACCGCAATAATTTCGTCAATGTTTTTTACCCCCTCTGGCGTTTCTATCTGAATGATGGCAAGCAATTCGCCATTGGGATCAAGGGGCCAGACATCTGCCCGCGAATGGTAATCACCGATTCCCCAGTACCAGACCGCATTGGAAGGATTACGACCGCGCAATCCCACTGGCTCGAAATCCTCGGCGCCATTTAACTGTGGGTATCGAGTTGCGCCCACGGACTTTTCCGCTTGCGCCCGGGTACTCACAGAGGGATACATGACACCAAATGCTCCCACGTCCAGAACCTGTTTGGCCTGGAACATGACATCTTCTCCGCCCGCGGCCGGGATACGTACCAGGGGCACGACATCTGGCTGTAAGTTCCCCTTCTCCAGGATCTTGCGCTTGTCCGTCATCCCTAAAAGAAATTGTCGCAGGCGTTCTATATCGAATGGCGCATGTTCCATATCGATTATTATAAAATCAAGACCGGAATTTGCCATGGATCGGGCGTTATTTAACGAATAGTCAAAAGCAAGCAGACCGAAGGCAGCCTGGCCATTTTCCAGCAATTCGATTGCCTTGTTCAGTCGGGGCACGGATTGTTGCGCCGACGCCGTGCCAATCAGCGCGACCAGCAATGCGAAAGAAGTGAGGGCTGTAAATTTTCTCATCAGGGGCTCCCTAGCGCGCAACCCAGGGTGGTTCGATTAATAACTCGGGACCCGAATCGGCCTTGGGTACGAATTTCTGAGTACGTCCGTACTGATTGTCCCCACCGTATAGATTGCCATCAGAATCGACACTAATCGTGTGTACTTCAATGTATCCATCGGGCAATTCCCTGGGAACCAGCCAGGTATATTTGAGGTTCCCCTCGAAATCATAATTAATAAACCTCAGCGGTCCCAGATCGGTAATCCAGAAATCGTTTTCGTTGACAATGATATCCAGGGGCAGTGTTAATTCGCCGATGGCTCTGACGAACTCAAACTCGGTCGGATTATCGGTTGTTCTAAACAGATTCACGCGCCCCCCTGCCCGGTCGAGGACAAAAACCAGCCCGTCGGGCCCGATAGCGACTGCGTGTATCGTATTGGTTTGCCCCGGCCCGGTGCCGAAGCTGCCAAATTCGCCGAGATAGTTCATGTCATTATCCATGATCATGATGCGGTTATTATCCAGGCCATCGGCGATCAGGATTCTGCCATCGGGCAGAAAGGCCACATCCTGGGGCCTGCCAAAATGGGTCTCGTCATCACCGGACACGCCTTTCTCACCATAGGTGGCCAACAGCTCGCTGCCATCATTGGAGAACACATAAATCTGGGAAAAAGTCTCGTTGATTAGCCAGACACGACGCTCGGGATCGTAAGGACTGATGCGAATTCTGTGGGGGCCAGGACCGTCCGAACCTTCGCAGAGATAGTCCCATTGCGTCCAGAGCTCCAGCAGCTCACCATCGCCATTGACGGTGTAAAGACAGTTCTGCCAGGTGCGACGAGTCGTATCCCGCAACACATTCAGGCCCATAGAACCTGCGAATCCAGGGAAATCATCCGGGATAGGATAGGGTAGAACCGTCTCTCCGCGCTGGGCGATGAAGATACGATCCGGTGACTCAGCGAATATCCCGGAGTTGCCACCGAAGGCGAAGCCGCGCTCTGCAAAGGGCTGATGCCAGAGCGAGATGATGTTATAGGGGCTCTCCCCGATGGGGCCACGGGCATTGCCCTGCTGTGCCCACGCAGTGGTGGCAGCAAGGATTGCCAGTACAAGTACTGCTAGCTGGTTAAATTTATGCATGATCAAACGACCTCAGTAAGTGGATCTAATTATGGGTGGATCTAGGGCACCTTTGAACAATGCAGTGGTGCCCTAACAATGATGGTGTTGAAATTCGCGGATTCAGACGATTCAATTCTTGTTATCTGGCCTATCATGACAAATAAGTGATAGAAGATTCAACCAGGCATTGAAAAATCACAGGGGTGGTAGGGGATGTGAGCATCAAATAGACGAGGATTTCTTTTTCACATCGTGAAGTCTGGCTTTCCGGCCTGCCTGTCAATTGACTTGTCACGGCGGCATGATAGGCTGTGGAAAACCGTTAGTTGAGGAACCCTGGGGATTAGAAATAATGAAAAATCACCCTTCGATGTTACTTGCAGCACTTCTGTCAAGCAGCATCTTACTCGCTCAAGATTACCAGATACCGAAAACCGAATGGGGTGTGCCCGATTTACAGGCCGTCTGGAAGCATGCCACCGTAATGCCGTTCGAAAGGCCCAGAGATCTGGGTGAAAAGCGTGCCTATACCGAATCGGAAGCAATCGTGCTGGAGAGCGCGGTTCAGCAAAAGTTTGAGGCAAACAACGAACCGCTGGATCCTAACCGGCCACCGCCAGTGATTGCCAAATCTCTACCCCCAATTGGAAATTATGACCTGTTCTGGCGCGATGATGCCAAATTCATTCCCACCATAGGCGGCGAATTCAGAACTTCGGCGATTACCAACCCTGCCAATGGTCGCATGCCCGATCGAGTTGCCGGGCTGACCGACCAACTGCGGGCTCGGCGTGATAATCTCCCCGCTCGAAGCGATGGTCCTGAGGGCCGCGGACTCGGTGAGCGTTGCCTGGTGGCATTCGGGAATTTATCGGGACCGGTAATGAGCCCGGTGATTTATAACAGCCACCTGCAAATTGTACAGTCCCCAGGCTATATCGCTATCACCGCCGAGATGGTGCACGACACCCGCATCATAAAAATTACAGACCAACGTAATCCTGCCGGTGAATTGCACAGAAAGTGGATGGGCGACTCTATCGGCCGCTGGGAGGACAACACTCTGGTGGTCGAAACCAAGTACTTCAATAACTGGCATACCTTGCGTGGCATGCCGGTGGAAAACATGACGGTGATTGAGACCTTCCGCCGGGAAACCGCTAGCAAATTAATCTACGGATTCACGGTGGACGATCCCAGTGTGTTCACCGCGCAGTTTTCCGGGGAATATCCCCTGTCCCGAATCGATGAGCCAATGTATGAATACGCCTGCCATGAAGGTAACTACGGCATGATCGGTATCCTGGCAGGTGCTCGCAAACTGGAACAGCTTGAATCCGAGCAATGAGCGCGGATCTGATCGGCAGCGACGCCCTTAGCTACTAGCCAATTTTCGCTCTATGCGTCGGGCATGCAGTCCAGGCTCGGTATAGCCATTCGGCTGTGCTGTCCCATCAAACACCAGATCACAAGCTGCCTCGAAGGCGATAGAATTATCCAGATCTGCCAACATCGGCTGATACAGGGGATCGTCTGCGTTCTGCCGATCAACAATACCGGCCATGCGTTGCATCGTCTCCATCACCTGATCGCGCGTGCATACTCCATGGAGTAACCAGTTGGCGATGTGCTGACTCGATATCCTCAGAGTGGCTCGGTCTTCCATCAAACCAATGTTATGAATATCCGGCACCTTCGAACAACCCACTCCCTGATCGATCCAGCGCACGACATAGCCGAGGATGCCCTGTGCACTATTATCCAGTTCCTGCTGAATTTTTTCTGGCGCCAGAGTTGATGGATCTGCCAGAATTGGGAGCGTCAAAATATCATCGAGCCTTGCCGGTGTTCGCGATCTGATTGCTTCCTGTCGATCCCACACATTTACCTGGTGATAGTGCATGGCATGGAGAACCGCCGCCATGGGTGAAGGCACCCAGGCCGTATTGGCGCCGGCCTGCGGATGTCCAATTTTTTCTTCCAACATCCGCGCCATCAGATCCGGCATTGCCCACATACCCTTGCCGATCTGGGCTTTTCCCTGCATACCACAGGCGAGCCCAACGTCTACATTGTTATCTTCGTAAGCTTTGATCCAGCACGAAGCCTTCATCTCGGTCTTTGGAATCATGGCGCCGGCTCGCATGCTGGTATGAATTTCATCGCCAGTGCGATCGAGAAATCCGGTGTTGATAAAAACCACTCTGTCACGCGCAACGCGGATGCATTCCTTAAGATTGATAGTAGTGCGACGTTCCTCATCCATGATCCCGACTTTGATAGTGTTGGTATCGAGCCCCAACAAGGCTTCGACTCCTGCAAACAGGTCGCAGGTGAAGCGGACCTCATCCGGGCCATGCATTTTGGGTTTGACGATATAGATACTGCCGGTGCGTGAGTTGCCCGTTCGATTTACATTATTAACATCTATCCTGCCAACCGCGCTGGTGATTACAGCATCCATGATGCCTTCATAGATTTCTTCACCCTCACTATCGAGGATGGCGTTGTTACGTATCAGGTGACCGACGTTTCGCACCAGTAACAGACTGCAGCCTGGCAGCCGCAGTTTGTCTCCGCTGGGTGTTTCGAACTCACGATCGGTATTCAATATCCGCGTGAGTGGATTGCCATCCTTGATAAATGTTTCGCTTAGATCACCACTAATCAATCCCAGCCAGTTCCTATACACGGCTACCTTGTCTCCAGCGTCTACAGCGGCGACGGAGTCTTCACAGTCCTGGATCGTGGTGATTGCCGCCTCCAGTATGATGTCCTTTATGCCCGCTTTATCGGTTTGACCAATCGCCGTATGGGCATCAATCTGAATTTCTATATGAAGGTCATTGTTCTGCAACAGTACGGAAGTTGGCTGGGCAGCGATACCAGTAAAACCCCGCAGCTGTGACTGATCAGCGAGCGTGGTCACCGCCTCGCCCGTCTGTATTTTTAGTTGTCCATCGATGATTGCATAACTGTTGGCGTCGGCATGACTGCCATGCCGCAGCGGGCAGGCCTGATCCAGAAAGCCGCGTGCATAGGCGATCACCCGATCGCCCCTGACCGGGTTATACCCTCCTGACCGTTCCGCGCCCCCCTCTTCAGGAATCGCATCGGTGCCATAGAGCGCATCATAAAGACTACCCCAGCGTGCATTGGTGGCATTGAGCGCGAACCGGGCATTGTTGACCGGCACCACCAACTGCGGACCAGCCATCAGGGCGATCTCAGCATCGACATTTTTCGTGCCTATTTCAAAATCGGCGCCGGTCTCAACCAGGTAGCCAATATCTCTCAGAAACTGCTCGTAGGCTTGCAGGTCATGTGGTGTGGAACCGTGCTGTGAATGCCAGGCATCGATCTTCGCTTGCATCTCATCGCGAATACTGAGGAGTTTGCGATTGCGTGGGGTGAACTCGCTGATTAACAATTCAAACCTGGACCAGAAGCGACGCTGCTCCAGGTCGATCTTCGGCAGTAGTTCGGTGTTCAGGAAATCGGCTAACTGGGCGGCTACCTGTAAGTCGCCTATTTGAATGTATTTGGTCATTCGCGGAGAGTAACGTAGTTAGCACGAGAGTAGCAATAATGACGAGCTAAGCCACCGATGATGCGTCGATGTTTCCCAGCCAAGAGATGCCTCCAGGAGAGTTTGGACTATCGTTGGTTTAATGGCGGGATCCTACTCCACACGGGTTCTGCTTATACAGTTGATTCTGTCGAAACTTCAGATGCGATCACATTCTCCGCAAAGACACGTTGCAGGAATCTTAATCCGGGATTTTCAGATTCAATTCGGCGGTGAACAACAGGGATCTGTCGAGGTCCCGACGCGCCCAATCAAGCAGAGTGCTCATATTCTGGGTGACGATCTCTTCATACTGCCGCGTGCCATTGACGATTACCGTAATCGGTCGGTCAAAATCAAGCTCCTCCGGATTTAACAACAAGGTGAATGCGGAGATGGCTTCCGCGGCAACAGTAATCTGGTTGCCTTCCCTGTTCACTTGCAGCATTCCAGGTCTGGAATCGCCAGTTAACTCATCTATGCGTATCCACAAGTTACGGTTATAACGATCGGTGCGATCCGCCACCCAGGTCACTGTCTCGGGCAAGGGGTCCCGGGGATTATCCAGTTTGAATTGCTCGATCATCGGTCGTTCATCTGGCAACCAATTGGTATTGTGTCCGCCGTTTTCAATCGCCCTGAATACATGGCTGATACCCGCTTCCTTGAGTATGTTTATGAATGGCTGTACAGATGAAACCGGGTAGAGTCGATCATTCTCTCCGTTCACAATATACAGAGGCCGATTCAACAGGTTTTCAAAATAGAGTCGATAGCCGACACCGCTTTGCGCATTTCGCAAGACACCGGGGTGGCCTATGTAGGCCAAGAACGCGGCCCACTGCGTTGGCTGCTTGAAAGCGAAAAAATAGACTCCGGTGCCGCCATCTGAAACGCCAGTTAGAGTGACCCGATTGTCATCCACGTTGAAGGATCGTTTCAGGGTTTTGAGTATGGCGGGAATACTTTCCGCCTGATTCTGATGCCACCAAAAGGCATCATCCCAGGAAGCAGGCACTACCATGATGCGATCAGCCTGTTTTAGAGAATCGTAGCCACGACTCCACCAGGCTCCTCCGGGCTCCCATTGCGGGCGGCTGACCCCCCCATGCAACATGAATTCGAGCGGGTAGCTGGTAGCCGGATCATAGTCATTCGGGATCAAATAGACGTAGGGGAATGGAGTGCCATCTTCTGCAACTCTCACGTCTTCCTGCTGACCTCTGCCAACCTCGGCCGAGTAGGCAGGACCATCCTTCAACCACCGGTACAATGTCTCTACATCGGGGGCGGCGTCAAGAAGTTGCTCCTGGATCTCCTGCTGGACTTCCTGGGTAGTAGCCCGCCAAAAATCGGTGACAAGTTGCTTGCCTTCGCCAGCGTCTGCCGCAAGCAGCGGATACTGTAAAAAACAAGTGAGAGCCAGGCCCCAGAGGAGTCGATACAGATTTTTCATGGCTAATCGAATCATTGAGCGCTGTGCCAAAATTACAGCTCTCCACCCAGCTCGGTATAGACCGCACGCAGAAACCTGTCCGGATTACCGTAGCTGTCATTGTAGGCGGCAGTCGGGTCTGCAGCGCTAAGCTCCTCGTAGCTCATACCACGATCAACCATTGGTGTAACCCGTGCCTTGACGTCGAGAATCATATCCCTGAATCCCATCACGTCTTCCCGCGTAGAAACGACGCCATGGCCGGGGAGGATTTTGGTATCGGGTCCAGACCGGCCAATGAGCCTGCCCAGTGCCGCCAGCGTGCCATCGAGGGTTCCGCCATTATTGGTGTCGATAACCGGAAAGGCCGTCGTTCTAAAGACATCGCCGGAGTGAATCACGTCCGAGTTCATAAAATGAATAAAGGTATCGCCATCGGTATGAGCAGGCGGCACCGGGAAAGCGTACACCTCCTCCCCGTTCAGATGGATAGTGATAGCGCCACTATAGGTGAGAATCGGCAGCGCCGCCTCCGGTGATTGTGCGCTCAAGCGCACTCGAACCTCGTCCCGCGCCAGAATCAATACACCCATCTTGCCCATATTTTCATTGCCGCCGGTGTGATCACCGTGCACATGGGTGTTGATGAGAAAACGGATCTCCCCACTATTCAACCCCCGGATAGCTGCCATGATCTTATCCGTCAGGGGTGCGAACTGGTCGTCAATCATGACGACACCGTCTTCGCCGACGGACAGACCGATGTTACCACCGGCGCCTTCGAGGTAGTAAACGCTGCCGGCTACATGATGCGGCACGATTTCTACGGCGGCGAAATCAATTTGAGCATGAGCGCTGGCAGCAGGTAGTAAAGCTAACAACAGGGATGCGATCGCGATTCCAAAACCTCTCAATTGGGGCATGCTGGCTTCCTCTTTCTGTGTGAGTTTTTTCTTGCTTGGAGCATAGGAGCCCTGTTGCGGAAAGTCCACACCGCGCACCGAACCCCGGACAGCGCCTGATTATTTGCTATCTTGAATAGGTAGTTTACAGTGCTGGGCAAGTAGTGCGGATAAACCGTCGAGCGCGGGCGTTCACAAGCCGACCGGGATAGCTGATCAGACCCACGCCGGCATGATATCCTCCCCGAGGCCGTATCAATAAATCAGAGTGATCTGTACCTAAACCATGACGAAACCCTCAATGATGTCTCTGTGCAAGCAATATCAACGGGTCCGTTGGAATCGAGGGATTTCTGTGCCGGTGTCCGGGCTGATCCTGTCCGCGCTACTGACGACTCCAGTGCTGGCGATGGAAGATTTGCCGGTTCTGAACCTGGATAACCCCCTGAGAATGGACTTTTCCGGTTCCTGGGAGAAGGATTTTCGCCGCAGCGACAACTGGGAAGAGGAGTTGAGTCGCATCTTCAGACTGCGGCAGGAAGCGGCTAATCGTGATAGGAGCACACCCTATAGCCGTCGAGCGAACCTGGGACCGGCGGTGACACTGGGAAATCTGAGATTGAATCGTGGCCGTGGGCGCGGTGCCAATATCGTCGATCTGGCCAGGCTAGCGGAGTATATCAGCCGTCAGTCCACGGTCACCATCAGGCAGAACCGCGAAGAGGTGAGGATCGAGCGCGACGGTGATGCTGACCTGGTGTGTGGTCTCAGTGATGCCACGATGGCACCTTATACCGGTAGATACGGCGCAGAATTATGTGGCTGGGACCGGCAACAGCTGGTGTTTGAAATCACCCTGCCCGATGAGCTGATGATCATGCACCGCTTCAGTGTCGCCGCAGATGCCGGCTCCCTGAGAATGGTGACCAGCGTCATCAGCAAGGGCACCAATTCATTTACCCTGATTACGGTTTACAATCGCTACGATGCACCTGCCGACGAATTCGATTGCGTGCAGACGCTTAGCCGGGGACGAGTATGCAGTCAAAGCTCATTCCAAGATTGACGGCGGCGGCAGTCGGGCGTCCGGCTGTTGCTGCTCGCGGTGTCGCTATGGGCCTGGTCCTTGCATTATTTATGGCGGCGTGTGCGACGTCGGTGCCGCCAGCTCCCAGAAGAATACCCGCCCCTGCGGTAGGCGAGGTCAGCCTGATTCACAGCTCGATCGAACCGGCCCAACATCAATTACTCGATATAGGCGTGGTCATTTTCGACAACCTGCCGAATCAATTCACACTACCGAATTCACCCGAGGTCAACGAAGGCGTGTTCGCCGAAATCAGGCAAAACGAGGCCCAATACCTTCCCTATGTCTTGAGAAACACCCTGATCGATTCCAATCATTGGGGCGCCGTCAGGGTACTTCCGGAAACTGACCCCTCGGTCGACCTGGTGATCACCGGTACGATTGTAGAATCCGATGGCCTGGCGCTGGAAATTGAAATCAAGGCATTCGACAGTACCGGCCTGGAATGGATTAATAAGACCTACGCCGACATTAGCCAATCTGATGACTTCCCAGCATCTTCACGCTTCACGGCGAGTAATCGTTTTGACCCGGCAAATTTTATCGACCCTTTCCAGGATTTGTATGACCAAATCAACAATGACCTGATATCGATGCGTGACTCATTAAGCGAACAGGAGTTAATCAATCTGCGCCGAGTATCACAAATGGTCTATGCCACAGAGCTGTCGCCAGAATCATTTGCACAAACCCTGGAGGAGGGGCCTGGTGGATTGCTTGCCGTGTCCAGTTTGCTGGCAGACGATGATCCGATGATGAGAAGAGTGATGGATATGCAGCTGCGTCATCATACTTTTATCGATACCGTAGACCAATATTACCAGGCTCTGTTCGATGAAATGCAGCCAGTCTATGTTACCTGGAGACATTACTCCCGCGATCAGTCCCTGGAGAACCAATCCGCCGAAAGACAGATCTACGAGGGGGGCGTCTATGGTAACGCTGGAAAATTCTTAACCCTCAGTCAGCGTTACGATCGTTACCGGTGGGCCAAGATCTACGAATTTGAGTTTGCCGAACTGGCCAGCGGCTTTAACAATGAAATCGCGCCGGCTATTCTGGAGTTGAATCGCAATGTGCACGGACTCGATGGCACCATGGCAGATCAGTACGCCCAGTGGCGGAAAATACTGCGCGCCCTGTTTGCCCTTGAGGTGGAACCAAGTGCTGACGAGAATTAGGGCGGCTCTGAATAATACGGTGACACCCTAGCCGTTTTGATCCTTGCTTGTCAGCTTTGCTACTCTGACCCGGAATAAATACGAAGCACTGAATAGTGTCCGACTCCAGTTCACTGCAAACAGTCCTGGCGGCGGGACCTTCCTGCTTACTGGCATGCCGCTATATCAACGCCTGCTTGCTTGGGGAAAACCAATTGTGCTGTGAACGATACCGGGTGCAACCGGTTTTACCGTGGTTGATACCCTCGGTCGCGCCTACAAGCTGACGGGATCTTCATCGCACTCGAACTTCGAAAAGTGTTTTGACTTCCAGAGGGAAAGGTTTAGGCTCACTGTCAACATCGACAAAGAAGAACAATGATCGGAGAACGCCCATGTCAGAAGAAGCTGCCGCAAAGAGCTCAAAAACTCGGACCATAATACTGGCGCTAGGTGGTACGCTGGCAATGGCTGCCGTTGTCGGATTTTTCATCTATTCTTCTGTCTGCCCCTGCGAGCGCACACCCGGGGGTCTGTTGATGGGGGAACGTGCCAGTGAACCAGTAACCGACTGGTCCTTCGCCAACGACGTGCCGCTGTGCCAGATACAAATCTGGGCGGGGATCAGACCACATTCGGTCAATCTCAATTGTATGGCCACGGCGGAGGGAAAGCTGTATCTGAGCTGTTCTGTCTGTGACACCAAGTATTGGGCCAGTAAAGTGGGCGAAGATGAGAGCGGCCGAATCAAACTCAATGGCGTCGTCTATCGCGTCATCTTCAACCGTGTACTCGAACCCGCTGAGCTGGACAGCGCGTGGGCGGCGCGAGTGTCGAAATTGCAAATTCACGGTGGACCCGGCAATCCGGTACCATCCCCCGACGCCCGGCGAGCCGATCACTGGTGGAGTTTTAACCTTGTTTCGGCAATTTAGTTTATGCTGAACCTAACGCAACGAATAACAGGAGTAATACAGTGAACGTTCGTTCAATTGGAATCAAATTCAAGACCATGGGCGCCTCGGCATTTTTCATCTCTGCCCTGGTTCTAAATCCAGCCTATGCCGCGGAATCGAGCTGGGTCGATCTGGCCGTGCATAATTTTGGTGCGCCGATCAACACAATGTGGGCCGAAGGCGAACTCTCCTTCGCTGCCGACGGCACCATGGTGTTTTGCAGCGCCAGACAGGATATGGCAGTGGCATCGGGTGATCCCAAGGATCTCTACATCGCCACTTTTAACGAGGCCACCGGCAGCTGGAATACGCCCGTAAACATGGGCATTCCAATTAATGCAGCACCCGCCACCGATGTCGATCCCCTGAGGCTGGGCGATGACAGAGAACCCTGGTTTACTGCCGATGGCAATACCATTTACTTCAAGTCCGATCGACTCGCCACCACCAGTCCTCGCAATAATAGCGACCTTTTCGTCACCCACAAGGTAAACGGATCCTGGACAGTTCCGCAGCTCATCGGTTATCCCATCAGTACCGATGCCGGTGACGAACACTGCCCCGCCATACTGAATGACGGCGAGACCCTGTGCTTCGCATCGCGACGTGCAGGTGGCTATGGCGGTTCCGATATTTATTGTTCCAATCAGGATGCGAATGGGAACTGGATGGAGCCTATCAACCAGGGACCAAACATCAACACTGCCGCCGAAGAGTTTCATTTCACACAGGATGCGGACGGCATGGTTTATTTCACCTCCGGTCGACCCGGCGGGTATGGAGGCATGGATATCTGGGGCGCGATGCAACTGGCTGCCAATAGCTGGGAGCCCGCTCGCAATCTCGGGCCGCAGGTCAATACCGCCGCGGCAGACATGTGTCCGTCACTGCCCCCGGGAGCAGATGCATTTACCTGGTTTTCAAGCCGCTCGGATAATAGCCTGGGTTCCATCGATATTTTTTGGACCAAGAAGATAAACACCACCTCGAGTCCGTAAACAGGCTAACACTGCTGCAACCCTGCAGGACAACGAAGTGGCAGTCAGAGTAAAGCTACCGATGAGAATTTGGTGCAATTCGACATTCAATTTAAGACAACACTCCGACAAACGGGGCCGGTCAGGCGGCGACCAGCCCCGTTGTTGTTAAACCAGCCTGTGTTTCTAATCTGACAGGCTGTCGTAGATTATATCCCGTGCCACATTGCGCATATTGACAGCATCGGGACGACGAGGTCCCTGCGCCTGGATCATGCCCAGCAGGAACATGTCTTTAGCCGGATCTATCCAGAACCAGGTGCCCGCCGCCCCGCTCCAGTAGTAGGTGCCCGGACCCTGGGGAGAATTGGCGGCATCGGGGTCAAAGATTACGGCGAAGTCCACGCCGAAACCCTGACCGGCTTGCCCCGGTCTGGTGTCTGATCCCCGTAATAACAATTCGTCTCTGAGGCTGTTGGTGCGCATGATGCGTACCGATTCAGGACTTAGAATTCTGGCGCCATCAAGTTCACCCTCGTTAACCAGCATCTGCAGAAAGCGGGCATAGTCATGGGTAGATGACACCAGTCCACCGCCGCCAGACTCCAGTCGATCCGGATCCAGGTAGCTGGGACGGTCGGTTCTGTGTGGGCGTTGCACTAAACGTCCCCGTTCCTCATCCCAATTGTGTACCTCGGCGAAGCGAGCTCGGTCCTTATCCTGCACATAGAAGCGGGTGTCGCTCATGCCCAGTGGTTGGAAGATTCGCTGATCCAGGAATTCGCCAAATTTCAGGCCGGATATGCGTTGAACGACATAACCCTGAATATCCACTGCAACAGAGTAGGACCACTGCTCACCCGGCGCGAACAGCAATGGAATTTCTGCGACTTTGGCGATCAGCATGTCCAGGTCATCAGAAGCCAGCACGCCGGTATCGCGAAAGGCGGTATTTACCGGGTCATCGCCACCAAGCCCATAGCCAAAACCCGCAGAGTGATTCAATAGTTCACGCATCGTGGGTTCGCGTCCTGGCGTCACCAGTTCTACCTCGCCGGCGTCGTTGTAGCTCTCCATTACTTTGAGGTTTGCCAGTTCGGGGACGTATTTACTAATGGGGTCGTCGAACTCCCACATCCCCTGTTCATGCAGCATCATCAGTGCTACCCCGGTAACCGGTTTGGTCATGGAGTAAATGCGGAATAGCGAGTCTTTCGTCATCGCAGTCTGCGCATCCACCGAGGCCAGGCCGGCAGTCTCATAGGTTGCCACCTCCCCGTCTTTGGCCAGCAGCCAAACCATGCCGGCAACATCCTGATTCTCCACTATCTGCTTCATGGCGGCATCGAGGGCAGCTATGCCCTGCTCCGAGAATCCTGCCGACGTCGCCCCAGCCTCGTCTGCAGGCCAGGATGTGTCTGCAAGCGATGATGAAAAGAAGAGGGTGCCTGCCAGGCCGATAGCGAGAATTCGCAGCCAGCCATTTAGAATTGTTGCGAAACGCATTTTCCATTCTCCCTTTGTTATTGTCTTCAGAGTTCGAGCAACCCGTTTATCGGAAACAGCTTCCCATAAAGGCAACAAATAGTACCTTGCCCAGGATGACTATGACCACCTCTGGCGCAATTCAGGCGGGCGGGATTAGCGGAGTTTGTCACCGCTGGCGTACTGCAGGGGCAATGCGGTGGTGTATTTGATCTGCTCCATGGCGAAATTGGAAGACACATCGGCCAGATCGGTGGTCTGTACCAGCTTTTTATAGAAGGAATCGAAGGCAGGAATATCCGGAACGACTACCCTGAGCAGGTAGTCAGACTCCCCCGCCATCCGATAAAACTCTACCACCTCACGGAATTCACCGACTCTTCTCGAAAATTCTGCCAGCCATTCCAGATTATGCTGATTGGTTTTCACAGCCACGAACACATCGATTCCCAGGTTGAGCTTTTCCCGATTTAACAGCGCTACCCGACTCATGATGATGCCCTCCTGCTCCAGCCTTTGAATGCGCCGCCAGCAGGGCGTCGTGGACAGGCCAACGGCCTCGGCGAGTTCTGCGGTAGATAAACCCGCGTTCGTCTGTAACAAGTCCAAAATATTTCTATCTATCTTATCCATAGAATATTATTACACAATAGTGATATATATTAGAATATTATTATAGAATAACGTGAGTTTTGTAGCATATTCGCAAACAATTGCTAAGGCAAGTTTGTTACGCTATTCGCTGGCTTCCAGATCGACTAAAACGCAGCGAGATGAACTCGAATGAACCGGACTAAATCACACCTGAACAGCGTTGGTGAAAGCTATTTCCAGCATATGCGACACGCCCTGTCGTTTACCTGGGCATTGCTAGCGGCCTCGTTGTGCTGCCTGATTCACGCGTTCGCCCCCTCTCTGTTTGAGAAGACTGGCAGCAGGGTTGTCACCCGTTTATACGACCGCATGGCGGTGAATCGCTCGAAATTGACGGCCGCCCCCGAGATGCCTACAGCGGGACGAGAAAATCTGCCAATAGAAGTGTAGTCTGCTCCAACGCCAGTGCTTAGTCTGGCGACTATCCCAACTAGTACGCCGGTGACCAAGGCAAGCATTTAACATCTTGCGCGGGGAGCGCATGAGTGAGTGCCTGCAGGCTGAAGCAGGCGACGCTCAGTGGCAAGCTATGCAGTTTCTCAAAACCCCGGGGCTCGAATTCCGATTGTTTTGAGTGTGTTGGCTGCCGCTGCTGCTAGTTCAATTAGTATCAGAATCTTTCCAACCGCGCCAGCCCGGACCCCGTACTACCTGCCCAGGCAGTGCGCCTGTGTGCTCCCCTTTGTCAATGACTATGTCGCCATTGACGATCACGTAGGCCATACCGGTGGCGTATTGATGAGGGTCATCGAAGGTCGCATGGTCTTGTATGTCGGCAGGATCAAATATCACGATATCTGCGAAATAAGATTCCCTGAGTTCACCACGGTCGCGTATTTTCAGATTGGAGGCGGGTAATTTGCTTAATTTGCGGATCGCTTCGGGCAGGCTAATGATCTGCTCTTCCCGCACATACTTGCCGAGCACCCTGGCAAAGTTGCCATAGGCTCGGGGATGGGTGCTCTGTTCAATAAAGCTGCCTGCGGTGGTCATGGATCTTGCATCCGAGGCAAAACTCACCCACGGCAGCGCAATGCCCCTAGCCACATTTTCCTCAGACATAAGGAAGTAGACTACTTGCACGCGGCTACCGTCCTCGATGACTAGATCGATGACCGTGTCTGCGGCGGAGGTTTCTCTTTCTGCGGCGACTTCGGCCAAGGTCATACCGAGGTAGCGCCTGAGCTCAGGATTTCGAAAACCAACTAAGAGCGTGCCTTCGGCACCGGCTGCGAGGCCCAGGTTTTCCCACTCATCGGTGGGTACCGTCATCTCGCTTAACACCTTGTCCCGAATCGCCGGATTTTGCAGGCGCTGAGACCAGGCATCATAACCTCCTTCCTGCACCCAGGGCGGCATGGCGGCATCGAGCCCGGTAGAGCCGGCGGTATAGGTATAAATGTCTGCGGTGATCGCGAGCCCCTCCGCCTGCGCAGCTTCAACTGTTGTCACCACCGCGTCAAACTTGTCCCAGTTGCTCTGGCCGGCCACCTTCAGGTGGTAGATCTCGCCGGCGACGCCAGCTTCGCGAGCGATGTGGATCAGTTCATCGATTGCCTCCAGCAGCCTGTTGCCTTCGCTGCGCAGATGCGAGATATACATGCCGCCGTATTCGCCTACTACCTCTGCCAGGGCCACCAGTTCTTCGGTGCTGGCATAGAAGGCCGGCGCATAAATCAGTGAGGAGCCGAGACCGAGAGCGCCATCTTCCATGGCATCCCGCACCAGTGCCTGCATCCGTTCCAGCTCTGCGGCAGTGGGTGCCCGGTCCGCATAACCCAGTTCATGGATTCTTACCGTAGTCGCGCCGATGAACGATGCGACGTTGGTGGAGATGCCCGTTTGCACCAGGAAATCCAGGTACTCATCCAGTGTCGTCCATTCGATGTCGTATTTATCATCCCCCTGATCGGCTAACAACTGTGCCCGCATCACCTCGCTTAGCGGGCCTTCGGAATTGCCCTCGCCAAATACTTCCAGGGTCACACCCTGGCGTATATCGCCCTGGCTGCGACCATCGATAATCAATGATTCCGTGGCCCAACTGAGCATGTTAATGAAGCCCGGAGCGACGGCGAGGCCGGTGGCATCGATAACCGTGCTCGCATCGGCTGCCAGATCACCGATGGCGACGATGCGGTCGCCTTCGATAGCGATGTCCGCCTCGTAGGGCTGGCCACCATTGCCGTCGTAAATAGTGCCACCCGTAATCATCAGCTCGTAAGCCGGTCGGTCGGCGGGGCTGCAGGCATTTAACCCGGTCAGGAGTATTAGTCCGTAGAACAAGAACCGCAGGAGTGTTTTTGTCATGTGTTTGATCATATTGGGCGTTTTCCAGTAAAGCCTTGGGATTGTGCTCATAGCATATTAAAGCCCGCGCCGTTTTCTAGGGCGCCTCTGAATAATACAGTAATGTCTCAGTGGGTAGATAGAAGGGCAACGAGAGTATGAGCTTGACAATTTGTTTACTTAAAACTACTGTATTTATATACAGTAGTTTAGATTGTCATAATGATGAAATCTTCCCCCCAAAAACCTGAAATCGGTGCAGAGCTGCGGCCTGGAGTCGGCGCGGACGCAGGCTCTGAAGCTGCCTATGCGGAGCTGCACTGCATCTCTAATTTCACTTTTCTGCGGGGCGCGTCATTTCCGGAAGAGCTGGTGGAGCAGGCAGACGCACTGGCCTATCGCGCCATTGCCATTACCGATGAGTGCTCGCTGTCTGGTGTAGTACGGGCGCACATGGCGGCCAAAGGACGCGCTATCAAACTGATCATCGGCAGCGAATTTGTACTGGAAGATGGTTGTCATCTGGTGTTACTGGCCCGCAGCCGCAGAGGCTACGGCGAACTGAGCCATCTCATTAGCTGTGCGCGGCGAGAGGCACGGAAAGGTGAATACCAGATCGATCGTGCCATGGTGGAAAAAAACCTGCCCGGTGAATGTGTGGCCTTGTGGATTCCGGACCCGCTACAGGCCCCCGAGCACATTGCATCGCAGGCGGTGTGGTTATCTCGGGTGTTGGCGAAATCCTTGTGGATAGCCGTTGAGTTATTACTGCGAGGAGATGATCGCCTGAAACTGCAAGGCCTGCAGAAATTGGGTGAACAATTTCGACTGCCACTCTGTGCCGTCGGTGGTGTCTTCATGCACACCGCCCAGCGCAGAATTCTTCAGGATACCTTGACGGCGATTCGGCTGGGAGTGCAGTTTGATGAACTCGGCTTTAACAGCGAATGCAATAGCCAGCGTCACCTGCGTTCGTTTGAACAATTGACGAAGCTGTTTCCCCAGGAATTGCTCGAAGCCACTGTCCATATCGCCAGCAGCTGTGATTTTTCACTGGATGAGCTGCGCTACGAATATCCTCATGAGTTGGTGCCAGTCGACTATACAGCCAGTGGCTGGTTAAGGGAGTTAACCGAAGCCGGCATACGCCAGCGCTGGTCCAACGGCGCCACGCCGAAAGTTCGTAATCTCATCGAACATGAACTGGCCCTGATTAAGGAGCTTGGTTACGAGCACTACTTTCTCACCGTTCATGATCTGGTTGCTTTCGCCCGCAGCCAGCACATTCTGTGTCAGGGCCGGGGCTCGGCGGCCAATTCCGCAGTGTGCTACTGCCTGGGGATTACCGAAGTCGATCCTGCCCGTATCGAGGTTCTATTCGAACGCTTCATCTCGAGGGAACGTAATGAACCACCAGACATCGATGTGGATTTCGAGAACGCCCGCCGCGAAGAAGTCATTCAATACATTTACAACAAGTACGGCCGTGATCGGGCCGCACTGGCCGCTACAGTAATCACCTACCGTTCCCGCAGCGCGATTCGTGATGTGGGGAAAGCCCTGGGCCTGGACGCTGAGTTGTTGGATCATCTCGCCAAATCAATCTACTCGTGGGGATCTAATCTGGAAGAGCAGCTCAGCGATGCGGATATCGACTATTCAGACCCGTTGATTCAAAAACTGGTGCACCTTGCCCAATCCCTGACCGGATTTCCCCGCCACCTGTCCCAGCACGTCGGTGGATTTATCATTAGTCAGGGTCTGCTATCCCACCTGGTTCCAATCGAAAACGCCGCCATGCTCGATCGCACGGTCATACAATGGGAAAAGGATGACCTGGAATCACTGGGATTGTTAAAAATCGATGTGCTGGCATTAGGCATGCTCACGGCGATACAGAAGTGCCTGGATCTGGTAAGTGCATACAGCAATGAGCCTCTGACTATTCAAAAAATCCCCGCCGAAGATCCCCGGGTCTATGACATGATGTGTAAGGCGGATACGGTGGGTGTGTTTCAGATCGAATCCCGTGCCCAGATGAGCATGCTGCCGCGACTGCGACCCCGAAGTTATTATGATCTGGTGATTCAGATTGCAATTGTGAGACCTGGCCCTATTCAGGGCGACATGGTGCACCCCTATCTTAATCGGCGCAGTGGCAAAGAGTTGGTGACCTACCCCAGCGACGCGGTAAAAGCGACCCTCGAGCGAACCCTGGGAGTGCCAATTTTTCAAGAACAGGTTATGCAACTGGCGATGGTGGCGGCGGGCTTCAGTGGCGGCGAGGCGGACCAGTTGCGTCGCTCCATGGCGGCATGGAAGCGCAAAGGCGGCCTGGAATCTTACCGGGATAAGTTGGTCAACGGCATGTTGGAGCGAGGGTACGAGCGAGACTTCGCAGAGCAATTGTTCAGGCAAATAAAGGGCTTCGGTGATTATGGTTTCCCCGAATCCCACTCCGCCAGTTTTGCCCTGATTGCCTATATATCATCGTGGTTCAAATGCTATCACCCGGCTGCATTTTGTTGCGCCCTGCTCAACAGCCAACCGATGGGGTTTTACGCCCCGGCGCAACTGCTCAAGGATGCCCAGCGTCATGGTGTTAAGGTGCTGCCGGTGGATGTGAATGAGAGTTTCCATGACTGCACCTTGGTTTGGGGTCAGAGTAAGAATTCCTTTAAGTCAGGGAAAGGTAATAGAGATGGTGATAGGAGGTTTTACTCTGACCCCAATTTTTCCCCCAAGCTGCAAATCGGTTTCAGATTAGTGAAAGGCATGTCAAAGCCCGGTGCCAGTGCAGTCGTGGAAGCACGACAAAGCAGTGTCTTCAGTAATATACAGGACCTGATATTTCGCAGTGGCATCAACAAGAAAGATCTGGAAGCACTGGCAGCAGCAGATGCCCTCAGAGCTTTGAGCGGCGACCGCCATCGTGCGTTCTGGCAGGCCTCTGGTATCGATATTGAGAAAAATGAAAAATGGGGGCGGAGGCAATTTTCTTTGCAGGATAATGAATCAAATGGAATAGGGGAGAAAATTACCTCCGACCCCATTTCTTTAACGACGGGCGCGAATATGACCATGCGTTTTTACGCCGACAGTGATTTTGGTGTGGATGTACTGCTACCGGTTGCCAGCGAAAGTCAGAATATCGTGGAGGACTATGGCGCTACCGGATTTACCCTGCGCCGGCACCCGCTGGCATTGTTCCGCCAACATCTGAATAACTACCAGGTATCTACCGCCAGCGATCTTGCCGATATCGAGGACGAAGCCAATGTCAAAGTAACAGGGCTTGTTAGCTGCAGGCAGCGACCGATGACAGCGGCAGGTGTCACATTTTTAACCCTGGAAGATGAAAGTGGTTTCGTCAATGTCGTAGTCTGGCCAAACCTGGGAGAAAAGCTACGCCCTATCGTGCGCCAGGCGATGCTAATCGGTGTGGTGGGCCACGTGCAGAAAAGCGATGGTGTAATTCATCTCATTGCCAGTCACCTGGTGGACCTGAGCCACTGGCTGGGTTCGATGGAGCTCTCATCGCGTAATTTTACTTAGGGCACCTTTGAATAATACAGTGTGCCCGAGGAGGCTCAATGCTTATGGTGTTCTTTAATAACGCAGGCTCTGCACTCTTGTAAATGTCGAGGATATTGTCAAAGTCTTGCCAGTCGAAGAGGCCGGTATCGGTTATAGATCCCCTAAGCAAAAAAACCATGCAGAAACCAGTGCCTGTTTGCCCCCTTCTCCCGGTAAATCCATAAACGACAGCCATTCTGCTCACTGGCGACATAGTAATCACGGCGCACATCTGTGCCGGACCACCAATGGGTTTCGATGCGTTCCGGACCGCTGATGATGCTAATGGCTTTGCGATGATAGAGCCGGCCTCTTCTGATACTGAGTTGCAGTGGTTGCTCCAGCAACCAGAACGGCCGAGGATTCAAGGCTACCGGCCTTGCTACCGCCTGCCTCCTCTTCTTCGGTGTATCAAACTCGAGATAATCAGCTTGTTGGCTGGCATATTCCGGACAATGTTCCGCCACGCTGTTAATGCTCTTAACATGATGCTCCCCGAGCCTGGCTTGCAGCTGTTCTATAAACTGATTGAGATTGCTGTCGTTGGGAAAAATGGGGGCGGAGGCGATTTTCTCCCCTGTCTCGTTTAATTCATTACCCTGCAATGAAAATTGGCTCCGTCCCCATTTTTCCGAAAGGGGACTGCTGTGACTGGCAAAGGCATCGAACTGCGTTACCTCCAGTTTCACTGCCGTTACCGGTGCTGGAATACTTAGATTGCTGAAATGGGTTTCCAGCAACAACATGAGGTGCTTTCTCGAACGGCTGGGCTGACGCAGACCTATGTTGATTCTGGTGCAGCTGCGTTTTTCGTGTTGTAGAGAGAACAACAGCTGGCTGGCGCCAAGATCGCGCCGGCCTAAGAAGTCACAGAGCTGAGCGAAGATCTCATCGGCCACCGGTAGCAAGCGATCCAAGTTTTCCAGCTCATAGGGCAGGTCGTAGCAAGTGAGGAAAGCAGGTGGAGGCAAATAATTCCGGGTAGGCTCCGGAACTTTACCCAGGGCCCGGTTCAATTGATTCAGGAAATCGCTGCCAAATCGCCTGCGTAAACCCGCGGGGGGTAACCGCCAAATATCCCGTAAATGGCGCACACCCATATTATACAGACGCCGGTTTTGTTCCCGCTTCAACTGTAATACTTCCGTCGATAACCGACCCAGCGCCGAGCGCAGATTGTCCTTCTGATAAACCAGTGCATTATGACCAGACCTGGCCAGTAACAGACTCCCAGTCACCGTAGGGCTGACGGCGTACAGAAAGTGATCGGCCAGGTCCCATTCTGCCAATTGTGCCGTAACCAGCTGGCCCAGCCTGCAGTGAATAACATCGACACCACCAAAATACTTCAGGCTGCTGCGGATTTCGCAAATCAGCGCCAGGGGATGAAAACTGATGGTAGAGCTAAGCTCCTGCATCAGGGCGGCCAGTTTGTTCAGGTATTGCCGTTGTTGTGACTGGGCTAGTTCCTCCAGCTGAGGCAGGTAAAGTGCATACCAAAGTGTATGTGAACGCTTACTAACTACATACCCACTGGTGGCTCTGCCTTTGCTTGTTGCCTTTGCTACTCCTGTTTCACTGCGGAGGGGCAATCTAACGACCCGGGCGCGGTTTTGGCCAGCATCGATCCTCCCAAGTGACGGGGACAGTTGCTTTGTGCGCTCAGGATCTTCCAAGGGTAGGGCACCTCTAAATAATGGCTTATGGTCTCTGGCCTACAGGCAGGGTCAGATTTGCTGATATAGATCGACGTGGGTGGTCAAAGGCCCAAAAATTCCACGGGCTTTAATCACGGTTACTTCAGATCTGCTAAAACGATCTCTCTGTAACTGGGAACCCTTTATATGTATACGCACTGGTGATGGTGAGTGTTTACTATCACGGTGCTTAAAAAGCACTCCCAGGGTATCTCCAGTTGCTGCTGCCAGCTGCAAACGGCGCAGTACCTTGCCAGGCAGCCAATTCTGCCAAGCCAGCACCAGACCACAGTTCTCGGTCTGCAGGGCTTTTTCCATACTCCACAAAGCATCTTTGCAGGAGGTATCCAGTTTCACTACCAGCACCTGCCCGGTATTAATTCCAGCCTGGACCAGAGCAGGGGCGTACAACAGGTAGGGAGGAGAGATCCATAGAACCCATTTGCCCTGTTCAACTATTGAACGCATGAGCGGAATCAGCAATTGCAATTCGCCCATGCCCCAGCAGGAGCTGATGATTTCGACTAGCCCACGATCGGGCCAACCCCGGCCAGGAAGGATATCGTCCAGCTGCGGAAAGCCGGTGCTGCGGCCATGACAACCCTGGTCGGCCATGTCGCAACCACGCCATAAATTGGGGTTGCCGCGCAGCAGCTCGTCGATATGCTGCGTATGTTTGCAGGCTTTGTCGGCTGTGGGCACGGGGGTTCCTGTGGGGGCTCTGATTACGCTCATTTTTAAAATGACTTTTTATATACTGTATATATATACAGTATTATAGAGACGAATCCCCTGAAAGCAACAGCTAATCCGTGAGCAGTGGGAATATGTGAGGTGATTGTGTATGAAAGTTCAGTAATCAGTTGTTTTTTCGGGGAAATTAAAGCTTTTGGTTGAGGAGCCGCTAAGGCATTTGAACGTTAATTCTGCACCGGAGACAAGAATGAGAAAAAAACCGGATATGGTCATGGTAGTAATTACTTTGTTTGTCGTGAGCGTACTGGCCAGCGGTGTTGTTCAGAGTGCATTGATGTAGACCCTGACAAAGTCTCCGCTTCAAGCAAGTGGTTTTAAGATAAAACAGGGAAAGCAGTGAGCCAAGGATAGGCAGTAGCTCAATATTCCGCCCTAGGCAGTATCGGGGCGGTATATTTTTTTGTCGGTAGCTATGGCGTCCAGCCTGACATCCCAGCTCTCCACCGGAAAAGCTTCCTTCACCAACTGGCTTTCATGAGCCAGACCCACCAGTAGCGGCCGGCTGCAGCGGTTAAAAATCTTGAAGCTGAAGGTACGGTCGTAGAAGCCCTTGCCCATGCCCATCCGGAAACATTGCTCATTGAATCCTACCAGTGGCACAAAAACCACGTCGAAGTTAGTTGGAGAAACGATGGTCTCGGGCGACGGCTCGGCGATGCCCCACTGGTTCTCGACCAGCGGTGTGTCGGCATCATAGGCTGCAAAGGAGACAAATTCCGGATTCTCCCTGGACAACACCGGCAGGAAACAAGCCTTACCCTCACTCAGAGCCAGATCGAGCAGTAATTGGGGATCAATCTCGCCATCGATAACCTGGTAGAAGGCGATGCGCTGGGCAACGCGGAAAAAATCCTGGTGGCCAATCAGATCCAGCAAGCTTCTGGCTGCGATATGCCGCTTCTCGGGGGAGAGTTGCTGACGAGATTGTCTGAGTGAAGCGCGTAAAGCTTTACGGTTATCGTCGGTCATGGCCGGGGTTAAACAGACAAAGGAAAAGGGTTGAGCTCCCCGGAACACCGCTACCAAATTTGCCCTGAACCCAAAGGTTCAGGTGGTGGCTCCCGCGATGTATAAGGCTTTCCGGCTAGCGGACGTGCACAACAACATCTGTCGAGTTGCCTCCGGTGATAAAGATATCGGCTCAAGAACATTTTTGATTGGCAAATGTTCTAGGGAACTTCGAGACAATTATATATCGAGTGGTGGTGCTAGGATAGTAGGGCGAAGAGAGATCGATTCCGGTGCTTTAGGGCCGGGAGCGTCTGGCAGCTTGTTGAAATACACTCTGGGATGCCGCTGGGGCTGTAAAAACAGGGTCAAAATTCTCATTTATTATGCATAAACTCCACCTTTTCGCGTGTTTTTACCTTGCATAGGCTCCCTAGAGCTCCAGCTGGCGGCTGCTGGCTATAGCCATATCGATCTTGTCTTCGAGGCCCTTCACCTGCTGCGCCGTGCTATGCCGGGTGTCGTTAATCATGCGGTTCTTGCGCAACATATCGTGGGTGATATTGAGTGCGGCCATTACTGCAATCTTTTCGGTGCCATGAATATTGCCCCGGCCCTTGATTTTACGCATATTCTCATCGAGGTATTGCGCCGATTTAATCAATGCCTCCTGGTCGGCAGGAGGGCAATTGACTTGATATTCCTTGTCCAGGATCTTCACCTGCATTGCAGTACTTTGTTCATTCATGTTGTAACACCCAAGTTCAAGTTCGGAAAACCTTTGATCTAATTATGCTATGGCTCTGGTCTGAAAGAGAAGCCATAGACCAGGGCGGCTGCCTAAGATTGCTCCATCGCTCGTAATCGGAGCAAGATGGATTCAAGTTTTGATTTGGCTTCTTTGTTCTTTTTGATCAATTGCTTGCGTTCAGACTGCCAGGAAATTTCCGTGGCCTTCAGCAGTTGATTGTCGCGTTTCATTTCTGCGCATATATCGATGAGATCATCGACTTTATCGGCCAGAGACTGGAATTTATCTTCGCTCATAATTGCTGTTTCTTCTCGTTATTCGCGTTGCACTAATTTATTATTTGGCTAATTATTTATCAACAGCCGCAATGCGCTATTGCTATTAGCTTAGGATTTACATTAACAATGCGGTAACTATAGAGCGGTGACGGAAACGGGTCAATAATGGAATGCGGAAAAATTGGGACTTGGCTCCTTAATGAGACCCCGATATGCTTGAATATAACAGGACACAATCGAGGATTCCATGGGCAGTAAATATCGAGAAATAAAGCTTCGCCGCAAGAAATTGATGGCGCAAATGGAGCCAAATAGCATCGCCTTGCTGGCAGCCGCACCGCCCCGCGTTCGCAATAGTGACGCAGAATATCTATATCGACAGAACAGCGATTTCCATTATCTCACCGGTTTCACCGAGGAGAAGGCCCTGCTGGCTCTCATTCCTGGACGCAAGCAGGGAGAGGTGGTGCTGTTCTGTCAGCAGAAAGACAAGGCGAAAGAGCTTTGGCATGGCACCCTGATGGGACCCGATGTGGCGCGCAAGGAACTGGAAATCGATGACGCATTTCCCGTCGATGATATGGACGACATATTGCCGGGACTCATCGAAGGGCATGATCGAGTCTACTATTCAATGGGAAAGGACGATCGCTTCGACAACCAGGTCATGAATTGGCTAAAGGTGATTCGCAGCAAGGCCAAAATCGGTGCGCATCCGCCGGGCGAATTTTTAATGCTGGATCACTTGCTACATGAATTGCGATTGATAAAGAGCACAAACGAAATCAAATTAATGCAGCAGGCCGCAAAAATTTCTGCCGAGGGTCACAAGCGTGCTATGGCATATTGCCGGCCCGGAATCAGGGAATACGAGCTTGAAGCGGAATTGCTGCATGCCTTTACGCGCAACGGTAGTCGAGCTCCCGCCTATACATCTATTGTCGCTACTGGCGACAATGCCTGTATTTTGCACTACATAGAGAATGACTCTGAAGTCAAAGCAGGCGATCTTGTATTGATCGATGCCGGTTGTGAGTACGGACACTATGCGTCAGACATAACACGTACATTCCCGGCCAACGGCAAGTTCTCCCCCGAACAGAAAGCCATATACAACATCGTGTTAAAAGCGCAGCTCGCCGCCATCGAAGCAATCCGGCCCGGTGTACCCTGGGATGAACCCCATAATATTTCGGTGAAAATCATTACCCAGGGCCTGGTAAGGCTCGGCATAATGAACGGTCGACCGAGCCAGTTGATCAAAAGCGAAGCGTATAAAGACTTTTACATGCACCGGATAGGCCACTGGATCGGCATGGATGTTCACGACGTTGGCGACTACAAAATTGATGATGACTGGCGACTGCTGGAGCCCGGCATGGTGACGACAGTTGAGCCTGGCATTTATATCTCTCCCAGTAACAAAAAAGTGCCAAAGAAATGGCGAGGTATTGGTGTGCGCATTGAAGATGACGTGCTGATTACCAGAAACGGCAATAAAGTTCTCAGTGCCGGCATTCCGAAAACTATCCAGGAAATTGAGTCATTCATGGCACAGACCGTGCGTTAGGGTACCTCTTATCAAATATGCGGATTCAACTACCTAACAAATATTACGACGTGGTGGTCGTTGGCGGCGGCATGGTGGGTGCCAGCTTTGCCTGTGCGTTGCGCCGTGAATTGAATAAGGCGACGGACAAGCATAGAAAGAAAAACAAGCCCAACGACGAGCGCAAGAAAGACAGCGCGGAGATTTCCATACTGGTAGTAGAAGCCGTCGACCAGGCGAACTCCCCAGGCCAGGCAAGCATCACTCAGCCTAGTTTCGATGCCAGGTCTACTGCCCTGTCCTATGGCTCGAGTCAGATTCTGGAGGCTATGGGCCTGTGGCAACAATTAAGCGACACGACGTGCCCAATCAAGGAAATTCATGTGTCTGATCGGGGGCGGATTGGTACAACCCGACTGCATCATGAAGATCATCAAGTCGACGCCCTGGGATACGTTGTCGAGAACAGGGAGCTTGGTGTCGTTCTCAACACTGTCATGGAGTCAGCCACTTCCATTCATCTTTTCTGTCCCGCTTCTATCTCTGCAATCAAAGCAACTGCGGCTGGAATGGATCTGGTCGTGAAAAACGATTCCCTGGAGCACTCGATATCTACATCGCTTGTAGTGCTGGCTGATGGGGGCAGGTCTCCCATTTGTGAACAACTGGGTATAGAACAACAGGTGCAGGACTACGAGCAGCACGCCTTGATCGCAAACATTGGCTTTGAGAAGATGCACAGGAATATCGCGTTCGAACGCTTTACCGATACCGGGCCGTTAGCCATATTACCTTTGAAATCACTGGGGAAGCAGAATAGAGCTTCGCTGGTGTGGACGCTAACTGCGCAGCAATCGGCGGAATATATGGTAATGGCTGAAGAAGAACTGCTGGAAATATTGCAGGAGCGCTTCGGCAATAGACTCGGTAAATTGCTACATATTGGAGAAAAATTCTGTTATCCGCTGCGCCTGTCGGTGGCCCGCGAACAGTTGCGGCCTGGACTGGTGCTGTTAGGAAATGTCGCACATACGCTACATCCGGTAGCGGGTCAGGGTTTGAACCTGGCGCTTCGGGATGTCGCTGCTCTTGCATCGACGCTACGTGGGGCGGTAGCAGATGGTGCGGATCTTGGCTCGATGGATGTATTGCAGCAATACATTTGCAAGCAAGAGTTTGATCAAAAGCGGACGATAATGTTCACCGATACTATTACCCGATTGTTTTCGAGTAATAGCCAGGGAAAAATACTGGCAAGAAAGTTCGGTTTGATTACGATCGATTTGATGCCTTCGATCAAACAGGGATTTGCAGAACAGGCGATGGGATTGTCAATAAATGGTTGAACCCTGGCTCACTTCACGGCGTCGCGAATAGATTCGATACGCTTTCGATTTGCGCCGAGATCGCTGTAACCGAGTCTGGATGCTGAGCGTGCATGGGTTAGTCCGCTGGCCCGGTCATGAAGAAACTCTACATCGTCAACGAAACCCATGATGCGGCTGGTAAACTCGGCATAGAGGTAGTCAGCGCTGGCGCTAACAATGTTCGCCGCCGGCAGTTGCAGCAGAACTCCCTCGATTTGCTCGAGACTGGCAGCGATCGGATCTATGGCATGCTCGGCGTCTCTGGCAAAACTGGAAACGCAATTGGGAGATTCGGGACAGGGAGTCAACCTACCATTGTGGACGCCAATATTTTGCGGCGGTTCACCGGCACAGGCGGCGAGGAATGGAATGATGGAGAGCAGTGACTTTTTCATAAACGTATCTCAAATTGCTTGCTAGTAATTGCAAGGGCCTTGTAGTAGCACACACCCGGTTCAGGCGACGACTGTCATTCCTAGCCATTCGGCAATGAGTGCCGGTTTTTCTTCGCCGTCGATGTCGATGGTGACATTGTGCTTCATCAAATAATGATTTGGCTTCTTCTCTTCGGCACTGATCAGCTCAAACCTGGCCCGAATTTTATTGCCGACTTTGACAGGATTGATAAATCTGACTTTATCCAGGCCGTAATTGATGCCCATGACTGCATTCTCCAGTTTAATGCCCCCATTCATGGATCTGAACATGCTCATCAGGGAAAGTGTAAGAAACCCATGAGCGATGGTTGTACCAAATGGCGTTTGCGCCGCACGTTCCGGATCGACGTGAATGTACTGGTGATCCCCAGTGGCGTCGGCAAATTTATTAATGCGTTCCTGGTCAATTTCAAGCCATTCGGTGATGCCCACTTCCTGACCAATATAATTTTCTAATTGGTCAACACTAATCACATTCGTCATTTTTCGCTCCTCTTCGAGCCGCTACTCAAAACCCATGTCATCGTGGCTTACCAATTTACAATCGGCGTGAAACGATAGACGCATTCTGCGCAGCAGTTTAACAGTTGTTGCAATCAAGAAGTAGCGTTGCCGTTAGGGAATAACCGGAGATGCATTTATAATCGCAGGGCGCACAGAGACACCGGATAATTGATCAGAGGCGCCCAAGCTATGAAAGCAGCAGACTCTACCGATTTCGATGCCATCATCGTGGGTGGTGGAATGGTGGGCGCAAGCCTCGCCGGTTTATTGGAAAACACACCGTTGCGTCTGGCCCTGGTAGATCAGACCGCGTTCGATGTTGACGCCGTCCCCTGTTTCCAGCAGCCCTCGGTGGCAGACGGGGTCAGTGCAGACCAACCAGGCTTCGATCCCCGCGTCAGTGCCATTACCGCCGCCTCGAAAAATCTGTTTGCCAGGATGGGCATCTGGAATGAGATCGAGCGCGCCCGTTGCTGTACCTATCAGGACATGGAGGTGTGGGATGCCGATGGCACCGGATCGATTCACTTCTCGGCCGCGGACATCAAGCAGGCAGAGTTAGGCTCGATTGTTGAAAATTCCCTGGTTTCCGCGGCACTCTACAATAAACTTGCGAAATCGCCCAACCTTGAAATTCTGGCGCCGCTCGCCGTCGACTCCCTGGACTTTCTCGAGCAGGAGGGCGAGCCGATAGTGCAGTTGCAGATGGACAGGGGCCGACCGTTGCGGGCAAAACTTATCATCGCCGCCGATGGCGCCAATTCGAAAATCCGGCAATTGGCAAACTTTGTAACCAGGGAGTGGGATTATAATCATCATGCCCTCGTTACCACCGTTAGAACTGCTTCGGCGCATCGACACAAGGCCTTGCAGCGGTTCATCGACACCGGTCCGCTGGCATTTCTGCCTCTCAATACAGGATTGGATAGCGATGCCCAGCGCTACTGTTCAATCGTCTGGTCCATGGTGCCGGACCAAGCCCAGGAAGTAATGTCTCTGTCCGAGAATGAATTCAGAGCGCATTTAGCTGCTGCAATAGAGCATAGACTGGGAGAGATTGAATGGAGTGCGCCGCGCTTCAGTTTCCCTTTGAGGCAGAGGCACGCAATCGATTATGTACAGCGGAATATTGTATTGTTGGGGGACGCCGCTCACTCCATTCATCCACTGGCGGGGCAGGGAGTTAATCTTGGGTTGCTGGACGCGGCGGCATTGGCGGAGGAATTGTCGAGGGGACTTCAGGTCGGTAGAAAACTCGCAGATCCTATTGTATTGCAGCGCTATCAACGCAGACGCATAGGACATAACCTCGGCATGATGTGGCTAATGGAAGGATTCAAGCACTTGTTCGCGGAGCAGGCGCTGCCGGTCAGGTGGTTGAGAAATTCTGGCATGACCGCCATAGACAATATACCGGCAATAAAAAATCTGCTGGCACGGCGCGCGATGGGGATGGATTGGTTTTAGACTACATTCAACACCCCGGGCTGACAGAATTTGGTCTTTCCCATCCTAACCACCGTCTCGTGTGAAAAATGCATCGCGAGTCGATGCACGGCAACGAAGTCTGCCCAGACTTTGATCAGAGTCGTCAATCTCAAACTCCTGTTGCGGATTTGGACCCGTCCGTCTAAATCCTAGTTTCATTGCATCGGGACTGAGTTGGCTCATTAGGAGTAGGGCACCTCTGAATCATAGAGTGATTCTCAGTGTAATAGGCGATATGAACCAGCTAAAGTTAACGGTGTACATATTGAATAAAGAACCAATGAAGATCAAAAACCTTTTATATAATAATTTCTTATGAAGTTTTCTTAAGGTCAGTCGATACTATGCTTGTGCGAATTTTTACCCCCTTTGTGGAGGGGGTTGTCGATGATTCAGGAGTGCTCGTTCCCTATGTCCAAGGAGTCAAAATTCCCATTCGATCTGGACCTCAGTACTCTGGATACAAGCAGCATTACCAATATACTGAATGATATTGAGTGGCACCTGCCGCTAATGGAAAACGAGGGTGATCTCTCGCAGCTGTTGCAAGTAAAAGAATTCTTCGAGAAAGAACTACAAATCGATCGTCGTTTGCACTGATTTCAACTCTGCCAAAATCCCTCGCTGCTTCATCTACGCAGCGCATTCAACTCGACGAATAACTGTGTACACCCCGTGTGGCTTGGTTTATGCTCCTCACCCCCTGACTTGAAACCGGGCCCCCTATCCTGAAACCGGGGTCCTGTTTAACTAAACAGGCAATGTGCAATTAACAGAAAACCATGAAACCTCACGATGAAAAGGGTTATGACTATGAAATTTGCCTTATCCTTACTTACAGTTTTTTGCTTAGCGTGTAGTACTGCCTCGGCGCTAGACACCGCCGCTTTAGAAACAGCCATGGCGAATCCGGATCGACCGGCGGCGGATAAAGAAAGGGATGCCAGCCGGCAGGCCCCTGCCGTGTTGGATTTTATGGGTCTGGAGGCAGGCATGACGGTACTGGACGTCAATGCCTCTACCGGCTGGTATACCGAAGTCTTGTCATACGCCGTAGGCTCTGAAGGCAAGGTATATATGCAGAATCGACCCGGCGGTAACAACGCCGACGCTGCGGCAGCAAAAGCTGCAAGACTCTCCAATGTTGAGCAAGTGGGAGCAATTTCGGACATCGGGGCAAATTCGGTTGACTTCGCGATTAGTGGCCTGAATCTCCACGATTTCCACAATAACAATCCCCAGGTGGCCCAGGGTCTTCTCGGTCAGGTCATGACTGTGCTCAAATCCGGTGGCATCCTCGGTATCACCGACCACGAAGGCAGTCCCGGCGCCGACAACGCTGCCCTGCATAGAATTGCATTCGATGAGGCGGTAAAGGCATTATTGCAGGCCGGCTTCGTCCTGGTCGGGGCCAGCGATATACTGGACAACGCGGCAGACGACCACACGCTGGCGCCATTCAATCCCGGTCTGGGCAGAAATACCGACCGCATCGTCTTAAAACTTCTCAAGCTCTAGGGCACCTCTGACTCTAGGGCACCTCTGAATAATACAGTAATGTCTCAGCGGGTCCTGGCGCAACAGGAGTTCACAGATCGGGATACGAAAACAGGGGCTCGGTTCTACCGAAGCCCCTGTTTTTTGGGTGGTCTAGCCCAGACAGATATAAATCACTCTAGGAATCTCCCGAGAACAGCTTGGACACGCAGACATCATCTAATCCGGTAAGTAAGTTCATATCGGTGTTCCGATATAGTAGCGTCGCTATCGGCATCGTCTGGGATACCAGTGCCGCGCTGACAGTGGTCATGGCTGCAACGACCCTGGTGTCGGGTATCCTGCCCGCAGCGATAGCCTCGGTCGGCGGCCTGTTCGTCGATGCGGTCGCCTCTGCGTTTCAGGAAACCGGCGCCAGCGCACAGCAGCTGCGCAGCGAAGCGCTTTATTACGTTTTTTTGGAAGCGGGCCTGGTCGTGCTTATAACTGCTGCACAGAGAATTAACACAGTCTGCCAATCTATTTTAAGAGTGCTTCTTGGTAACAAGATCAATGTCATGATCCTGGAAAAGGCCCTAACCCTCGAACTCGCCCATTTTGAAGATTCGGAGTTTTACGACAAACTGGTGCGAGCCAGACGGGAAGCTTCCAGCAGACCGCTGAGTCTGGTAATAAAAACATTCGATCTATTCCGGGACAGCATCCTGCTCGTAACAATCGGTATCTGGTTATATCAATTTTCTCCCTATGCGGTACTGATTCTGGGGCTGGCCGGGGTACCGGCTTTTCTGGCTGAGGCAAAATTTTCTGGCGAGGCTTTTCGAATTCATCGGCGTCGATCGGCTGAGCGTCGCATGCAAATTTACCTGGAAATGGTGCTAACCCGTGAAGACGGAGTGAAAGAAGTCAAACTTCTGCAATTGGGTAAATTGTTTGTGCAGCGCTATGTCGACATATTTAAGAACATCTACAAGGAAGATAAGAGTCTGGTACTCAGGCGAGGATTCTGGGGCTATGTGCTCGGGCTATTGGCGAGTGCGGCTTTCTACTTCGCCTACGGCTGGGTAGGATTCGCTGCCATCGCAGGAACCATCACCATCGGCCAGATGACCATGTATATAGCCCAGTTTCGGTTGGGCCAGAACGCAGTTACCAGCAGCCTCACTGCTGTCAATGGGATGTATGAAGACAACTTGTATCTATCCAATCTGAGTGAATATCTTGCACACAAGGTGCCCGAGCAAACGGGCAACAAGACCAGGGGACCGGACCCGGCGGATGGCATTCGGTTTGAAAATGTTAGTTTCCATTACCCCGGTAGCGAAAATCCGGCTTTACATAATATAACTCTTCATATTCATTCCGGTGAGAGCCTGGCCATAGTCGGGGAGAACGGCAGCGGTAAAACCACACTGATAAAATTACTCACTCGGCTCTATGTCCCTACCGGGGGAAATATTTTCCTGGAGGGCCTGGAGTTAAGCGCCTGGGATATCGACACCCTGCGTCAGAAGATTGGCGTGATATTTCAGGATTTCTCTCGATATCAATTGATCGTCGGAGAAAATATTGGTATCGGCGATGTTAAAAATATTCATCAGGACGAATACGTTGCAGAAGCCGCCAGGAAAGGAATGGCGGATGTCTTTGTTAAAGATCTTCCTGCCGCTTACAAAACCCAGCTCGGCACCTGGTTTAAAGATGGCAAGGAACTGTCCGGCGGCCAGTGGCAAAAAATAGCCCTGTCTCGTGCCTTTATGCGCAGCCAGGCCGACATCCTGATACTCGACGAGCCGACGGCAGCGATCGACGCGAAAGCGGAAGCAGAAATCTTCGAACACTTCCGGGAACTCACTGCTAACAAAATTTCTATTATTATTTCGCATCGCTTCTCGACAGTGCGCCGGGCCGACTATATTATCGTGCTGGATCAGGCTGAGATATTGGAACGAGGCACCCATAAGGAACTCCTGCACTTAGATGGGCAGTACGCCACACTGTTCAAGCTGCAGGCAAAGGGCTATCAGTAGCCATGGCCAATCCGCTGCTGTATTTTCTCGTCGGCGCGATCGCCTGCTTCCTTGGCGCCCTGCCCTTTGGCCCTATTAATCTGACAGTTGTGAAAACCACCGTCGACTACGATCGGTGGCGAGGGTATGAGGTAGCGCTGGCGGCATCACTGGTTGAGATCCTGGAAGCACTGGTGGCGATCATTTTCGGCCTGGTGATCAGCACCTTCTTGCAGACTAATGTAATATTCTCCGGTGTAATCGCACTGGCCTTTATTGCTCTGGCAATATTTGTCTTCAGCCGAAAATCCAGGCCAGTATTACAGGGTCAGGGAACCGAGCCGCGTTCATTCTTCGCTCAGGGTTTGCTGATAGCTGCCCTGAATCCCCAGGCAATACCATTCTGGATTTTTGCCCTGTCTGCAATAAGCCAATACTTTGTCTTCGAGTATGTTGGTATTTATTTGCTGAGTTTTCTGGCGGGTGTTTTTGTCGGCAAACTGCTGGCGCTGACCAGTTTCGTCATCGTCAGCGAATATCTGAGGACACATTTGCAGGCAAGCGCCCAATTAGTTAACCGCATGTTGGCTGCCGTACTTTTGATTATCGGCATCAGTCAGGGCTGGAATACAGTGTCGGTACTATCGCAGTGATTGTCAGAAGATGACCTTGCTGCTTGTCAGGATACCTGCATCCTTCCCACATTGAACAGGATCACCGATACCTGCCCATTCGCACCTTGCCACCTGCTTCGTCTAGTCTATACATCGGGATTCAATTTGGCTAAGGTGTGCTGCTATATCAGAGCCATAGCCATGAACCAAGCTTCAGACCCATCCGGGGACGAGTCCCCGGCGACGGAAAAGGCAGCAGAACTGCTATCGCAACAGCAGGCGATCTTGAGAAAAATCGGCAGGGCGCGAATACGCCTGCTGGTTTGCTGCTGGACATTGCCAGTCTACATAATCGGAATCTGGATCCTGCTGGGCAATGGACGCACCATAGACACTTTCATGTTCATCTACATGGGCCTGTTTGCAGGATTCGCGCTCGATATGTCCCTGCGTCGTTGTCCGCGGTGTCATCAGCAGTTTTTCGTCAAGTCCATCTTGCTGAATCTGATTACCCATCGATGCGTACACTGTAGTAGTGCCATCTCAGCGGAATATCAAGGCAATGCCCCGGTAGATCAGGACGAACAGAACTAGCAACGCTCTAGCAAATAGTTTTTCAACAGTCTGCTAGGCTTTGCTGCGCAGCAAGCGCCATAGCTCGAGAATATTTAGCGGCTGGCCGCTGCGCAGAACGAATTGGATTCGGGAATTTTCGTTTGCATCCTCTTCGGAGGTGACCCTACTTTTTTAGATCTATTTCAGTCTATAAGGAACTGGCTTATACGATCGGCCACCAGGCGACCTTCGTCGATGGCATTAACAACCAGGGACTGACCGCGGCGGCAGTCACCGGCGGCGAACACCCCGGCTCTGGATGTCTGAAATTCATCGTAGCTGGCCTTGTAATTGGAGCGACCGTCCAGTTCCAGGTCCAGTTGCGTGCTCACATAGTGCTCCGGACCAAGAAATCCCATGGAAAGCAGAATCAGGTCGGCTTCCCAGAACTCAATAGTGCCAGGTATCTCTTTAAAGTTCTCATCCACTTCCACGGTATTTATGCCTAGCAACTTGCCCTCATCATCGCAAACAAACTCCTTGCCGGAGATTGAGTAGACCCGAGGGTCCTTGCCAAAGTGCTGGGCCGCTTCTTCATGCCCATAGTCCACTCGATGAATAATGGGCCACAGCGGCCAGGGATTATCGTCGGCGCGGTCAAGCGGGGGCTTCGGCATAATCTCAAAATTTACCAGAGATTTGCATCCGTGACGCATGGATGTGCCAATACAGTCGGTGCCTGTGTCACCACCGCCAATAACGATGACGTTTTTGTCTTTGGCGCTGATATAAGCGCCATCTTCCAAATTTGAATCCAGCAAACTCCTGGTGTTCTTGAGCAAAAACTCCATTGCAAAGTGAATGCCGGCACTATTTCTATTGGGAATTGGCAAATCGCGAGGTGTGGTCGCACCGGTTGCCAATAGCAGCGCATCGTTGTCACCTAACAATTGATCGACGGCAATTGTGTTCTCTCCCGCACCACCAATATCGGCATTCACGACGAAGCTTACGCCTTCTTCAGCCAATAAATCGACGCGACGATCGACAATGTCTTTGCCCAGTTTCATATTGGGAATGCCATACATCAACAGGCCCCCGATGCGATCATCACGTTCATAAACCGTAACCTCATGACCCGCATGGTTTAGCTGTGCAGCGGCTGCCAGACCCGCAGGGCCGGAACCTACGATTGCGATTTTCTTGCCACTGCGTGTTACGGGAGGATTGGCAACAACCCAGCCCTCATCGAATCCTTTGTCAATAATCGCACATTCAATATTTTTGATGGTGACGGCAGGCTCGTTCACTCCCAGCACACAAGCACCCTCGCAGGGTGCGGGACATACACGACCGGTGAACTCTGGAAAGTTATTGGTTTTATGCAGGCGCTCCAACGCCTGCTTCCAGCGGCCCTGATACACCATGTCATTCCACTCGGGGATCAGATTGTAAACCGGGCAACCTTCATCGGATTGACAGAATGGCACGCCACAGTCCATGCACCGAGCTCCCTGTGTTGCCAGGCGCTGATCGTTGTGTTTGGTGTAAATTTCCTCGAAATCGATCACCCTTTCCATCGCGTCACGATAAGGCTCTGTTTCCCGATCGAATTCCTTAAACCCTGTCAGCTTTCCCATTGACTATGTCCAAATTTGATCGAGTTTCATTTGCTGGCATTTTCATTCTATTTTGCAAACCGGGTTCAGGCGGCCGTCGCTGCGGCTTGTTCATTGAGAACCCGTTTGTAGTCGACAGGCATCACTTTGACGAACTGACTTAGTGAGTGTTCCCAGTTATTCAGAATTGCCCTGGCAACAGGGGAGTCGGTATGTTGATAGTGCTTGGAAATTAGCGACTTGAGCTCAAGAATATCTTCAGCCGAACTCACTTTTTCCAACTCGAATGTTTCCATGTTGCATCGCCGTTGGAATTGGCCGCTGGTATTCCATACATAGGCGATGCCACCGGACATGCCGGCGCCAAAGTTTCTGCCGGTACGACCAAGTACAACCACCCGACCACCAGTCATATATTCGCAGCCATGGTCGCCTATGCCTTCGACGACGGCTCTGGCGCCGCTGTTGCGAACAGCGAAGCGCTCGGCGACAATACCGCGAATATAGGCTTCGCCACCGGTGGCTCCATAGAGGATAACGTTGCCGGCGATCACGTTTTCTTCGGCCCTAAAAGTGCTCTCTTTAGGTGGATAAATAATTATCTTGCCACCGGAGAGCCCCTTGCCCACGTAGTCGTTAGCATCGCCTTCAATGGTGAGGGTAATGCCCTTGGCCAACCAGGCACCCAGGCTTTGGCCGGCGGAGCCACGCAGTTTAATATTGATGGTGTCATCTGGAAGCATGTCTTCTTTCCAGCGCTTGGCCAGTTCATTGGAGAGTATGGTGCCCACCACGCGGTTGGTATTGATTATCTCATGCTCGATGCTTACTTTTTCTCCGGTTTCCAGAGCCTTGCTCGCCAGGCGTATCAACTCATTATCGAGAGCCTTGTCTAGACCGTGATCCTGATCCATGGTTTTATAAAATTGGGTGCCCTCAAAAATCACTTTTGCCGGTTCCAGGATAGCGCTGAGATCCAGGCCGCTTGCTTTCCAGTGTTCAATAGCGTCATTGGAGTCCAGCAAATCAACCCGGCCAATCATTTCATTGACGCTACGCAGTCCAAGTTCAGCCATAATGCCGCGCATCTCTTCTGCGACCATAAACAGGTAGTTCACTACGTGTTCTGGCTTGCCCCTGAATTTCTTACGCAATTCCGGATCCTGCGTGGCAATACCAACGGGGCAGGTATTCAGATGGCACTTACGCATCATGATGCAACCGAGGGTGATTAGTGGTGCGGTAGCAAAGCCGTACTCTTCAGCGCCCAGTAATGCCGCTATTGCAATATCTCGTCCGGTCTTCAGCTGGCCATCGGTTTGCAGGGTAACCCGAGAGCGCAAATTATTCATAACCAGTGTTTGATGGGTTTCGGCTACGCCCAGTTCCCAGGGCAAGCCGGCGTGTCTGATAGACGTCAGAGGTGATGCACCGGTACCGCCATCGTGCCCGGCTATGACCAGGTGATCGGTTTTTGCCTTGGTAACTCCGGCAGCTATAGTGCCGACACCGATTTCAGACACCAGCTTCACACTGATACGGGCTGCGGGATTCGCATTCTTAAGATCGTGGATAAGCTGTGCGATATCCTCGATCGAATAGATATCGTGGTGGGGTGGAGGACTGATCAGGCCAACACCAGGGGTTGAGTAGCGTATACGAGCGATATAGTCATCCACCTTTCGACCGGGTAGCTCGCCGCCTTCGCCGGGCTTGGCTCCCTGGGCAATTTTGATCTGCAGTTCGTCAGCATTGGTGAGGTACCAGGCGGTCACACCGAAGCGTCCAGAGGCGACTTGCTTGATAGCAGAACGTTTCGAATCACCGTTAGCTAGTGATTCAAAGCGGGCAGAATCTTCACCGCCTTCCCCGGTGTTGGATTTTCCGCCGATCCGGTTCATGGCCACAGCCAGGGTTTCGTGACTCTCCGCGGAAATTGAGCCAAAGCTCATGGCGCCGGTGGCGAAGCGTTTCACGATTTCGCTGGCAGGCTCCACATCTTTTAAATCAATTGCCGCATTTACATCGGTCTTAAATCTCATCAAGCCACGGAAGGTAGCGCGGCGGGTGCTGTCTTCATTGGCGGATTCAGCGAAGGCTGCATAGGCCTCAGCACTATTAGTTCTGGCGGCTACCTGCAACTTCGAAATCGTACTTGGATTCCACATATGGGTCTCACCACCACTGCGCCATTGGAAATCGCCGGGATTTGTCAGCGCCAGTATCCTGTCGCTCTCCCTGGCCGGAAAACCGACGCTGTGGCGCCTGCGTGATTCCTCAATCAATACGTCGAAGCTCACGCCCTGAACCCGGCTTGTTGTGCCGACAAAACACCGATCGATGATTTCGCTGGCAAGGCCGACGGCTTCAAATATTTGCGCACCCTTGTATGACTGCAGAGTAGAGATACCCATCTTCGCCATCACTTTCAGCATACCTTTGGCGATTCCCTTCTTGTAAGCAGCCACCAAGGAATCTTCATCGGTATATTTTTCGCCTAACAATCCTTCTTTGTTAACATGCCACAGGGCCTCGAAAGCGAGGTAGGGATTAATGGCATCGGCACCGTAGCCTGCTAGTAAACAATGATGATGCACTTCACGAGCTTCACCAGTCTCGAGCACAATACCAATTTGAGTCCTCTTATAGGCGCCAATCAGGTGATGGTGGACCGCGCCGCAAGCAATCATGGCGCTCAGGGGAATTCGCGACTGAGAAATTTTTCGGTCGCTGAGAATTATAAAGGAGAAGCCAGCTTCGAGAGCCTCGGAGGCTTCGATACAGATTCGATCGAGGGCTGATTGAAATCCCTGGTTTTCTGCCACCTCATAAGTGATGTCAATAAGCTGGGAGCGCATGCCCTGGTAGTTCATCTGTTTAATATCGGTAAGTTGCTGATTGGAGAGTATTGGATGCTCGAGACTCAAACGATGAACTTGCTCGGCAGTCGACTCGAGCAAATTGCCCTCCGGACCGATAAAGCATTCCAGGGACATCACCACTTCTTCTCGAATGGAGTCGATAGCCGGATTAGTGACTTGGGCAAACAACTGTTTAAAATAGTCATAGATCATTCTTGGCTTGTCAGACAGACAAGCCAGCGAGGAATCACAGCCCATCGAACCCAACGGATCCCGTGCTTCGGTCACCAGAGGAATTAGCATGAAATTCAGGGTTTCTGTGGTGTAACCGAAAGCCTGCATGCGCCGCAAAAGGTTTTCGCTCTCGAGCGAACAGGCAGGGCTACCACTGGCGATATCGGCAAGCGTTACTTTTTGCGCGGCTAGCCATTCACCATAAGGCCGTTTGGCGCTAATAATTTGTTTTACTTCCTCGTCTGGAATCAGACGGCCTGCTTCAAAATCCAGCAAAAACATCTTGCCCGGTTCTAATCGGCCCTTGAGTTTCACGTTGGCCGGATCTACATCTAACACACCGACTTCCGAAGCCATAATCACCTTGTCATCGTGGGTCAGATAATAACGACTTGGACGTAGCCCGTTTCTGTCCAACACCGCACCGATATACTGACCATCGGAAAAAACAATAGAGGCAGGTCCATCCCAGGGTTCCATCAGGGCCGAGTGATACTCATAAAAGGCCTTCTTGCCAGCTGCCATGTTTTCATCAGATTGCCAGGCTTCCGGAATCATCATCATGACGGCTTCAGCCAATGAGCGACCAGAGAGCAGCAGAAATTCGAGAACGGCATCGAAGCTTCCGGAATCAGAAAAGTCATTCTCTATAATCGGAAAGATGGAAGAGAGCTTGTCGCCGAAGACATCAGTTTGAATCTTGCCTTCCCGGGCGAACATGGAATTCATGTTGCCGCGCAGCGTATTAATTTCACCGTTATGGCTCATGAACCGATTTGGCTGCGCTCGATCCCAGGACGGGAAGGTATTGGTACTGAAACGGGAATGCACCATCACCATGTGAGTCTCGAAATCCGGGTTGGTCAAATCTTTGTAAAAAGGAAACAATTGACCGGGTGTGAGCATGCCTTTATAGACAATGACCTTGCTGGATAGGCTGCAGACATAGAGTTGCTTTGCCTCGGTCAATGATTCGTCGTTGCGGAGCTGGCGGGTAAAGCGTTTACGGATGATGTAGAGAGCACGTTCGAAACTTTCCTGGGATATGCCATCTGCTGCAGCAATAAAGAGCTGTTCGATTCGTGGTTGCGCCATTCTCGCCGCAGGGCCGACATCGGCGGCATCGGCGTGGACTGGCACTTCACGCCAGGCCACCAATACTTGATTCTCTTCGGCGACGATGGCGTCGATGACTGCACGGCACCTGGCTCGCTCTGCCTCCAATTGGGGGAGAAATATATTGCCGACGGCGTATCCACCGGCGGCGGGGAGCTCGGCATCGAGGTCCAGTTTTGCAATCTTTTGGAAGAAACTGTGGGGCAAGGCCACCAGTATGCCGGCGCCGTCACCGGTGTTGGCTTCGAATCCACAGCCGCCACGGTGGCCCATGCGGGAATTAATATGATGGGCATCCAGCATGATCTGGTGACTGGGCTGCCCCTTAATATTGGCGACTAAACCGACACCACAGGAATCCTTTTCCATGGCTGGATCGTACAACCCGGTTTTCTCAGGGTAGCCAAATTTCAAGGGTAGGTGTCTGCCGTCATTCATTAGAGGTTTCGTCTCTCATCGTTCTATTTTGATTCGCCCTCCGCTTTTCTGCTACTGTTACTCCACCGCCCGATGATGTCTCTGCTGCTCGGGATGAAAAACGACTCTGGTGTTGTGTCCTGAGAGGGCTTGACGATTCATTCAGTCCCCCTCATTTTAATCAGGGACCACGGAGAGGGCCGCAAACAATAACATCGCGTCAGAAAAAGTCAAGAAAGACGCGGCTCTCAGGGAACTTGCCGCTTGAGTAACTGGCTGATTTCGCAGTAGTTATAAGCGACGAGCCAGAACCACAAAATGGCAATATATTGTCATAGCCACCTGGACATATGAATTAGCCAATAGCCCTCAGGCTGGCCTGAATCGTCTACCCGCTATGGCTGAGGTTCAAAAAACGGCGTCTGAAAACACAGGTTTGCGTGTTGGCAGCTCCCCAGCTTGTACCCGTTCACCGTTGCTAAGCTTCTCCGAATAATACCCTAAGTCTCAGGCGCAATGAGGACAGAATTTTGCAGCCTGGCAAGGCCTCCAGCAACAGTGCAATTCGAGTTCAATTTCACGGCATAATTGGCGCCGTTTGGAGTCCACTATTGCCCGTCCCCGGATTACCGGATGCCACGCCCCGCCTGCGCTGGAGTAGCTTGCTAAAATCCAGTAGGTGATTTACTCTACTCGCTCTTGCTTAGCCATAATAAGAGCGCTGCAAAAGCAGTCTATTCTCAATAGCAAAAGAACAAGAATAAATGATCCCATTCCCAACAACGGAGGCGAATGTATCCCGTGAACCCAAAATTAACCCGTAGACGCTTCATCAAAGGAGTGATCGCCTCAGGTGCTGCAGCCACGTCGACCTCGATATGGTATGCCGCCAATGGTGCTGAACGCCCTCCTGGCGCGGTCGAGCGTCTGATCAGAATCAATGTAAACGGCCAGGTCCGCAGTGTTGATGTTCCTCCCCAGGAGACACTGGCATCTACCCTGCGTTACAAGCTGGGCTTGACCGGAACCAAACTGGGCTGTAACCGCGGAGAATGCGGTGCCTGTACCGTGTTGGTCGATGACATCCCCTCCTACGGCTGTTCCATACTGACCCATTCGGTCAAGGCCATGCGTATCGAGACAGTCGAAGGGCTGGAATCGGCGAATGGGGATCTACATCCGGTGCAGCAGGCATTTGTGGAGGAACTTTCCCCACAGTGTGGTTACTGCACACCAGGGCAGGTGATGGCTGCAGTAGGACTGCTGCGGGCCAACCCTAACCCCACCCGGGAAGAAGCACGTCAGGGTCTGGCAGGTAATATATGCCGCTGTGGTTCTTATGACTCTTACCTCAATGGCGTCATGCGCGCAGCGGAAATAGGATAATCATCATGGCATATATGCATATTGGTAAAGATTTCGTTCCACCAGATACGCCGGGTAAGGTCACTGGCAGAATCAAGTACTCAGAGGACTACACGCGCGAAGGCATGGTTTACGCCCGCTTGCTCACCAGTCCCGTTCCCCACGGCCGGGTCGTCAATATCGACGCTTCCGCGGCGCTGGCGATGGACGGTGTCGTTGGCATCTTAACCGCCGACGACGTCTATCCGGACGGAGAGCCGCAAAGCACCGGGCTGAAGATACTGACCAACGAGCCTACCCTGGTCGGTGAACCAATCCTCGCCGTTGCCGCGGTGGATGAGAAAACCGCCGAATCGGCGATGGCCCTGATTTCCCTCACCATCGAAAGACTGCCCTTTGTACTGGATCCCCTGGACAGCTTGAGAGAAGGCGGCGCCGATGCCTATACCGGCGGTAATACCTTCGTGTTTCGACAGGGTTTTGCCCAGGAGAAATGGACATCGGATCAGATAACCAGCTTTCAAAACGGCAGAGAGCCTTCGGCGGAACCGCAACAAAGTTGGGAATACGGCGATCTCGAGGCCGGCTTCGCCAGTTCAGATTTTGTCTACGAGACTTCTTTTTCGACCGCCGGCTACCCCCATATGTCCATGGAGCCAAGAAGCGCCATGGCGTACTGGGAGAATGGAAAATGTTATCTGCACGGCACCTCCCAGAGCCTGACCGCTCTCGCCGAGCCTATGGCCAATATCATCGGTGTGCCACTGGAAGACTTCGTCTTCATCAACGAGGCAACTGGCGGTGGTTTCGGCCAGCGCTCTCGAGCTGGCAGTATTCCCAGCATGGCAATCCCGGCCAGATTCTCCCAGAAGATTAATCGCCCGGTGATGATGCGGGTGACTCGCGAGGAAGAATTCACCATAGGCGGCGCCAGACAAGGCCTGCAAGGCTGGATCAAGGTCGGCTTCAGAAGCGATGGCAGCATGGCGGCCATGGATATGTATTGTGTCTCCGACAGTGGCGGCAAGGGCGGCGGCGGCGATGCGAATTCCGCAGCGGCCGGCGTCAGTGCGCTCTATCAATCCGAAGCGATGCGCTTCCGAAATACCTCCATCGGTACCAACACCGGCCACAGAGGCGCGCAACGGGGTCCCGGTGAAAACCAGATCATGGCCATCGTGGCCCCAATCATGGACAAGGCCGCAGAGGCCCTGGGCCTGGATAGACTGGTTATTCGCCAGATGAACGCGGCCCAGAACGGCGATGTCAGTGGCAGCAGGAGCACACCTTTTACCAGTGCCTACATGCCAGAGGCATTGGAGATGGCCGCCGAGCAATTTGACTGGGAGGGGAGAAAATCCCGATCACGTCAAGCCAATGGCAGCAAGGTGACGGGTCTTGGCATCGGCCAGGGCTATCATAATGCCGGCCGCAGCGGCATGGATGGCATTGTCAGAATGCTGCCAAATGGTCGTCTGCAGATGCATACCGGCGTCGGCAACCTGGGCACCTATTCCTACGCCTCTACCTCTCGCGCCGCCGCCGAAGTATTGAAGATGTCCTGGGACGACTGCGATATCATCACCGGCCGTACCGACAGGCATCTGGCGATATCCTCTCCCCAGGATGGCAGTAATTCGATCTTTACCAATACTCGCACCGCCTATGGCGCGGCACAGGATATGTTGGCGAAGATGAAAGAGATTGCGGCCATGGATCTGGGTGGCGCTGCCGCCGACTACGACATCGACGGCTCCCGGGTCTATCAGATCACCGATAACACGGTGGGCATGACCTACGCCGCAGTCGCTCAGCGCGCCCTGGACTTGGGTGGAAAATTCACCGGTGAGGCAGAAGTGCCTGAAGACCTGAATTCACTTACCGCATTATCGGTATCCAGGCTGGCAGGATCGGCCTTGATGGGCATCTATCACGACCCCCGACACGCCGGTAACCCGCCGGGTTTCGCAGTGGCTATGATCGAGATAGAGCTGGATACGGAAACCGGCAAGTTCGATATTATCGAGCTGGTGAACATCGCCGAATGCGGCACCGTAGTGCATCCACAGGGATTGAAGAACCAGTTAGTCGGCGGCGCCGTATGGGGTATTGGTCTGTCTGTATTAGAAAGACACCTCTACGATCCCCAAAACGGCATCCCTGCCAGTACCGGTTTCTGGCAGAGTAAAATACCTACCTATCTGGATACGCCGGCAAACATAGGCACCGGTTGGGTGGATCTGCCGGATCCTGAAAATCCTGTAGGTGCTCGAGGTATTGGTGAGCCATCTATGGGCTCAGTTTCTGCTGCACTTAACGCCGCAATTTCAGACGCGCTGGATGGTCACTTGTTTGACGCCGCGCCTGTTACTACGGACATGATCATTAACCACGTAGCGGGTATATCGGAAGAAGCGATACCACTGGCTCAAAACAATTTCCGAGGTTGATATGGTAGCCACATCACATGACGTAATGCCCGATATTGAACTTTATCAGCCAACTGATGAAGCCAGCGCCCTGGCATTGGCAAACACACTGGGTTCAGATGGCTGGCTGCTCGGAGGCGGTCAGGACACTTATGGCTGGTTAAAAGACCGCAATAAGACCCCTGCTGCGATGATCGAACTTACCCAGGTCGATGCCTGGAAAGGAATCAGGGAAACAGCAGACGGAGTCGAGATCGGTGCGGTTACCACAATTACTGAAATTGCCACCAATCCATTGATTCAATCCAAATATGCACTGCTGTCGACGGCCGCTGGTCGGGTTGCCAGCCCCCAGATCCGCAACGTCGGCACCCTGGGCGGCAACCTGGTTCAGGATGCTCGCTGTTGGTACTATCGGCGCGGCCTGGATTGTTATCGCGCCGGCGGCAACATCTGCTATGCAGATTCGCCCGAAGGCCTGAATCGTGAGCATGCCCTGTTCGGCTCCAGTCGCTGTGTCGCGGTGAGCCCGTCTGACACCGCGCCTGCTCTGGTCGCCCTGGATGCCACCATGGTGGTTTCCAGTGTCGGCGGTCAACGCCTGATTGCGGCGCAGGACTTCTTTGTCGGACCGGCGCGAGATATCACCCACATGACGGTGCTGAACGAAGGTGAAATTCTGACCGCCGTCAGGATTCCAAATACCTGGGCCAACGCCGAGTTCTATTTTGAGAAAGTGGCCGACCGCAATGTCTGGGATTTTGCCCTCGTCAATGTCGCGGCAGCCTTCAAGGTCTCCGGCGGCACCATCGAAGATGTTCGCATCGTCTGTGGCGCAGTCGAGTGCGTACCACGGCGTCTGGATGCAGTTGAAGATGCAATACGTGGACAGCAGCGCTCGGAACAACTGGCTGAAGAGGTTGCATCGATCGCCAGCGAAGGGGCACGGCCTTTGAATTACAACCATTTCAAAGTGCCTCTGATGGAAAATCTTGTGAAGAGAGCGATTCGGGGCTAGGTCCCGGATCAACTCCGTTTAGCTGAGTAAGAACACAATAAGAGGGCAGTACAGTGGGAGAAGGAATAGTTCGCTATAAGTACGATGTTTGGGGTGACGAGGTAATTCTCGGCGTTTCCTGGGATTTACTCTGGGTTGTTGCCGTTGCCGTGCTGATTCTACTTGCGGCCCATGCAATTATCATGGCCGTACTCGCCAATAAGAAAATGGACAAGCCTTCCAGCGAAGGTCGGCGTGTGCTGAGACATGAAACCATCGATAGATTGTTTCACTGGATCATGGCAGGCAGTATTCTGCTGTTGATCCTTACCGGCGTAGCGCCCATCATCGGCCTGCGTATCGACTGGCTTGGTCTGCATTGGATCGCGGGTTTGGTGCTTAGCTTCGTGGTGATTTTTCATATCATCCGCTCACTGTTCTGGCAGGATTTCAAGTCGATAATTCTGGCCCCACGAGATTTTGGCGAGCCTTTCGATTCCGCCAAGAAGCCAGGTAAATACTCGTTCGAACAGAAGGGGATGCACTGGGCAGTCACTGTCGTCGTGCTGGCGGTTGTGGTCACCGGTCTGTTGATGTTCCTGCAGATCGACACACCATTTTGGGACCGCACCAACAGCATGCCGGAAAGCCAGCTGGGCCTGGTCTTCCTGCTACACGGCTTGTCTACCCTGGCCCTGGTTGCGCTGGCAGCGACGCATATTTATTTCGCACTACGGCCTGAAAAGTTTTTCTACACCCGGTCGATGATTTCTGGCTGGATTTCAGAAGATGAGATGACAGCCAACCACGACACCAGTCGTTGGTCACCGGAAGAAGCTGACTGAGCAGCACCGACACAAGAGCTCTATTCAGTGATTGCAAATGACATCGAGGCCATCGAGGCCGGTTACGAATTCCTGTTGGCCTACGCTGCCCAGGGTCGACCGGCCGGCGTTGAGACCGGTCCCGGCCCCCACGCCCGACCCACCATCGAAGACATAGCCGAGGCGATGCAAAACATCGCCGCTGCCTTTGCCGACAGTGATGACGACTTCGAGCAGGTAATCGCCAGCGATTGCCGCAAAGCCGGTGCCGCGCTGCGCTTTATCCTGTCACAGGATAAGATCGGTTCCGAGATTGTGGATAACCTGAATGCATCGATCCATCTGCGGGCGGTGCTGACGGACTTGTTCCTTTACAGCGAGGCACTCGAGCCCCTGGCGCCTGAAGAAGAAGAGCAAGAAGCGAACGGCGGGGTCGAGACTTACGATGCAAGCCAGGCAAAGAGTTGAATAGTTACGCATAGGCTCCCGGGCCTCTCAGTATGAAAACGGAACGGAAAGGAAGTAAGCTTCCTTTCCGTTTTTCGTTCTGCACAGCTTGCAGTATTCGAGACAGTGTACTAAGGAGACCGCATGATTAAATGGCCGCCCAAACTCGAACTGGCCAACACGCCAACGCCCGTTACCCGGCTCGAAAACCTGTCCCGGCAATTTGAAGACCTGACTATCTGGATCAAGCGGGATGAGCTAACCGGCACCGAAGTGTCGGGTAACAAGATCCGCAAGCTGGAATTTTCAATCGCCGAAGCCAGGGCGCAAGCTTGCGACACCCTGATTACCTGTGGCGGTGTGCAGTCCAACCACTGTCGTGCCACCGCCATCCTCGGTGTCCGCCTGGGCTTGAAAGTACACCTGATTCTGCGAGGAGAGAGGCCACAGCTGGCTGAGGGCAATCTGCTGATGGACTATCTCAGCGGTGCTGAGATTACCTATCTGCCGCAGCAGGACTGGCATGGACACGAGGATCTCGCCCGTAAAATCCAGTCTGACTATTCCGCCGCAGGCCACAAAGCATTTTTCATCCCCATCGGCGCCAGCGATGAAATCGGACTCTGGGGCTATATCGCCGCCTGTGAAGAGCTGAAAAAAGATTTCGCTCGCCTGCAGATGGTGCCTGAGTACATTGTGGTAGCAACTGGATCCGGTGGCACCCAGGGCGGCTTGATTCTGGGAGCAGAATTGTTCGATCTTTCCAGTCAGATCGTCGCTTTTAATGTCAGTGACGACGCCGCCTATTTTGAAGCCAAGATTAGAAAGGATGTGACGCTCTGGATGCAACGTTACAAACAGCAGGTAGACATGGACAAACTGAAGATTACGACGGTCGAGGGCTATATTGGACCGGGTTACGGCGTCGCCGGCCCGGAAATATTCGAGACTATCCGGGACCTTGCCAGCAGCGACGGTATTTTTCTGGACCCAGTCTATACAGGAAAAGCCTTTCATGGCATGTTAAGCGAACTTCGCAAGGGCGATGCAGGCCAGTTGGCGGACGCTCGTAATGTGCTGTTCATCCATACCGGCGGCCTATTCGGCGTGTTTCCCCAGCAGCAGAATTTTGTTTTTGACTAACATATCCTCTGACAACCCGCCCTGCGTGCTGGCATGAAGGGCTTAACTTGAAGGATATAATCACCCGATCTAATGGACTCGAGACCATGAAAAATTTTCACAGACCCCTATTTTTACCAGGCCTGCTGGTATTAGCGATCGCCTGCGGCACGGCAGGTGCAGCACCTCAATCCAGTGCCCAGCCTGACGGTGCTGCGGGGGCGACTACGGCAGCGCAGCCGCAACCAGATGGAGTTGCCGCCGCCACCAGTGCAGCCACACCACCGGCCCCCAGCGACATGGTGAATAGTGACAACGAAGCCAGCCTGTTGCGCGGTACGCGGCGCCTGGTGGTGGACAGTCAGCGCTCCGGCGAAGGCTATTTCAGTGCCGATGGGCAGCGCTTCATCTTTCAAAGCGAGGTGCCCGATAGCGATAATCCCTTCTACCAAATCTTTGCCATGGACCTGGCCAGCGGCATCTCCAGCAAGGTGTCGCCAGGAATTGGTCTGACCACCTGCTCCTGGATTCATCCCACGCTGGACAGAGTGATGTTTTCCTCAACTCACGAAGACCCCGCCGCGCTGGCGAAGCAGGCCGAGGAAATCTCGATTCGGGAGAGCGGCATCGCGCGGCCCTACGGCTGGGATTACGATTCACACTATGACATCTATCAGGCCGACAGCGATGGCGGCAATGTGGTGAATCTCACCCATACCGAGGGCTATGACGCCGAAGGCTCCTATTCCGCCGATGGTAGCCAGATTCTCTTCGCCTCTAACCGGGAAGCCTATGGGCGCAGCCTGAGTCAGGCCGAACAGAAACTGTTCGATGATGACAGTTCCTATTTTATGGACCTGTACATCATGAACGCCGATGGATCAGATGTCAGGCAACTGACATTTTCCCCCGGCTATGACGGTGGCCCCTTCTTCAGTCCTGACAACGATAAAGTCGTATGGCGTCGTTTTAACCCCGATGGCAATAGTGCAGAAATCTGGACTATGGATATCGATGGCAGCAATCAGCGCCAGCTCACCGCCGATGCCATGGTGTCCTGGGGGCCCTACTTCCACCCCAGCGGCGACTACATCATCTATTCCAGCAATATCCTTGGAAATGCCAATTTCGAATTATTCATGATCGACCCACAGGGCAGCAGACCGGCGGTGCGTGTCACCAACACCGATGGCACCGATATATTGCCGGTGTTTTCCCCCGACGGCGGCAAGCTGGCCTGGACTACTACCCGCACACCGGATGGTACTGCCCAGATTTATATCGGTGATTGGGACCATCGGCGAGCACAGCAGTTGTTGGGCCTGGATTAGCCACAGCCCCGGACTGAAAGCATGAGAAGACTAATTCTTACCCTGTTGATGCTGGCATGCAGCGCCAAGCTTGTCGTCGCGCAGGATCGACAATTGCTGTTTAGCGCAGCGGAACTGGGCCTCGGGTCCGACTTCGAGCAAGGAATAAATCACAGCCTCTCGGTATCACTGGACCCGGAAAATCACAATATAGAAGTGACTGATATCATCGTCTTTCCCGATTCCTATGTCGGCAAATCACTCACATTTTCCTTGAACAGCAGTCTGCGAATTAGCGACAGCTCCATTCCCTTTCGAGCCTTGATAGCGAGCCCTGACGATGATGTTATCGTCCCTCGTGACAGCGATTTTGCGGTGCTAGAATCAAGCCAGTATTCCCTGACTCTCGCTGCCAGTGATGAAAATCGGCTCGTGCTCCATTACCGCGGCAGCATCTACGGACTGGCTGTGCAGAACAGTGAAGAATATGCCCAGAGTTTCGCCGAAACCGCCGGCATAATTGCAGAACAGGGGGTCTACCTCAATGGTGCCTCGGCCTGGGTTCCCGAATTTGACGATGAGCTGATTTCGTTTAACCTCAATGTTTCATTCTCCGAGGCGGCGGCAAGCTGGACTGCAGTGAGTCAGGGTCGGCGGATATTTGCGAACATGTGGAGATCCCGGCAGCCGATGGAAGAGGTCTACCTGATAGCCGCAGACTTCACGGTGTACTCACAACAGGCAGACGATACGGAAGTACTCGCCTATCTGCGGCAACCGGAGCCTAATCTGGCGGCCAGGTATATGGATGCCACCGAGCGCTATCTGAAACTCTATGAACCGTTGTTAGGCGACTATCCCTACAGCAAATTCGCCCTGGTGGAGAATTTTTGGGAGACGGGTTACGGCATGCCTTCTTTCACTCTCCTCGGTGAGCAGGTCATTCGCTTTCCCTTTATTCTCGAATCTTCCTTCCCCCATGAAATTTTGCACAACTGGTGGGGTAATGGTGTCTATCCCGACTACGAAACTGGAAACTGGAGTGAAGGTCTTACCGCCTATCTGGCCGATCACCTGTTCCAGGAAATGGAGGGTGCCGGCCCGCAATACAGAAAAGAGATGCTGGCGAGATATAAGAACTACGTAGCCGCAGGCACCGACTTTCCATTGTCTGAGTTCACCTCGAGAAATTCTGCCGCTACTCAGGCCGTGGGCTATGGCAAGACCCTGATGCTCTGGCACATGCTGCGTATAGCAGTCGGCGACGAGCTGTTCCTCGAAGGACTGCGACAATTTTACCGTGACTACAAGTTCAGGCGGGCAGGCTTTGCCGATATTGCGACGCTGTATTCTGAATTAAGTGGCACCGATCTGACTCCATTCTTCAATCAGTGGGTGGATCGAACCGGCGCGCCTGAGCTGTCTATTTCAGTCGAAGAGGTGAACGGCAATCGCGGCCGCATCATGTTCGCCCAGATACAGGCCGGTGCACCTTACGATTTGAAAGTACCCGTTGCGCTTTTTTACGAGGGAGAGGCAGAGCCTCAGATCTACGACATCAATCTGTCGCAAAAGCTTGAGGGTGTGATGGCCGATGATTACGCGCGTTTGCAGGCGGTACTCGTCGATCCCTACTTCGATGTGTTCAGGCAGCTGGCGCGAGAGGAAACACCGCCGACGATAGGCGAGCTTTTTGGCACCGATGAGATCGCCTTCATCTTGCCGCAAACGAACCGACAGCATTGGATGAGAATGGCCGAGGCATTTGCTCCCGGTCTGGATGTGCCGGGCGCCAGCGCACAAATTTTGTTCGGCTCCGAGCTCGAGGCCTTACCGGCAGACCGCTCCGTGTGGATTCTGGGTCGGGATAATCCGTTCCTGACGGCGATAGCAGAGGCATCTGAGACCTACGCTGTCTCGTTTTCAGACGCCGGCGTCATGTTGGCGGGAAGCGATGTCCGCTATGACCGTCGCAGCACCGTGGTGGTGGCAAGACATCCCTCCAACCCCGAGTTGGCGATAGGCTGGATTCATGTCGAAGACATGGTCGCAATGCCCGGCATGATCGAGAAGCTACCACACTATGGCAAATACTCTTATCTGAGCTTTCTCGGCGCCGAGCCAACAAATGATGTTCAAGGCGTCTGGACCAGCAACGAATCTCCCATGCAATGGCTTAGGCCGGGCCTGGACAGCGCCGCCGTGAAGTTGGACAGCTTGCCTGCCACCGTGCCGCTGACAAGCCTGCCGCCAAAATATCTACCAGAACATTTGCTGCGCCACGTGCGGCAGTTGACGGAATCGAATATGCAGGGCCGGGGCCTGGGAACCGAAGGGCTGGATGCAGCCGCGCGCTACATCGCCGATCAGTTTCGCAGCGCCGGATTACAAACACTCTCTGGTACTTTCTTGCAGGAGTGGACACAGACCCAGCTTGGGCGCGGTGCGACCACGTTGGCAAATGTCGTCGGCATGATTCCAGGCTCGAATCGGGCACTGAGTCACCAGCCCGTGGTATTGGGTGCTCACTTCGACCACCTCGGCATTGACCCCCAGACTGGGGCGCCGTTCCCAGGTGCCGATGACAATGCCTCGGGTATCAGCATTCTCATAGAATTGGCGGCCAAGCTGTCACGTACCTTCACACCGCAACGGCCTATCCTGTTCGTCGCCTTTAGCGGAGAAGAATCCGGCTTGCTTGGCTCGGAATATTTCGTCACCAATCCGCCGGCAGGCTTTCAGACCAGGGATCTGTTTGCCATGATCAATCTCGATACCGTCGGCAGGCTGGGTGACAACACACTACAGGTTTTCGCTAGCGACAGTGCCTACGAGTGGCCGTTTATGGCCCAGGGAATTGGCTTCACCACCGGCGTCGCTTCCACTTTCCCCCAGACAACCATCGCCAGCAGCGATCATGTCAGTTTTCTCAATGCGGGTATTCCAGCGATTCATTTGTTCAGTGGCGCCAATGTCGATTATCACCGGCTATCCGATACCGCCGCTAAGCTCGATGGCATGGGCATGTCAGACATCGCGTTGTGGGTGGAGGAGGCGATGGTTTATCTTGGCGATCGCAGCGAGCCGTTGCGAGTAAACCTGGGGGGTGTGGAGCTGGTCGTCAGCGCTACTGGCACAGCGAGGCAGGCGAGTCTGGGCACAGTGCCGGATTTTGCCTATGTCGGTGACGGCGTGCGTATATCCGCAGTTACGCCAGACAGTGCGGCAGCAGAAGCCGGGCTGATCGCGGGGGACGTGTTACTCACCTTCGATGGTGAGCCTGTGGTCGACTTGCAAACCTATTCCAATCTTCTCCGGCAATCGGCACCGGGGGATGTGGTACAGATACAGCTGCGCCGCGACCAACAGCTAGTTAAGGTAGACGCAAAATTGAAGCCGCGTTAAGCCGGGCCCCTACCTCAACAAGCTGAACAGCAATCCCATCACCACAAACATCAGCGACAGATACAGCATCTTCTGGCTGATACTGGATTTTGGTGCTGCCCAGTTATAGCTCTCCTCCTCTTCTACAAAGAGGCAGTTTTGGGTTTTTTTGAACAACCCCAAGGTCTTCTCCTATGCATGGAATTGAAGCAGTGTTCATTAAAGCAATTCAAGATGGCTATGCCATGGACCAAAACCGGCAAACTTGAGGAGAATTGTGATGAAAAATGACAGAGTAGGGGGAATTCGGGCGCTCTAATCTGGAGGCCTAAGGATTGATTTTCATTTTAGCTGAACCTGAGTTATGCGCTTGTCGGTTCGATCGCGTTCAATCTACGCTACCGGTTCGGTTGCTGACTCACGCAGGCGCTTACAAGGCTTTGGTTCCCGTGTAAACTAACTTCGATTGCCACAACCTTCTTCGCGTGGCATAACGGCTCGGATAAGTCTTATGAAAACACGACGCGCTCTTCAAACACTGGGTGTAATTGCCATGGCCAGCTTGCTCTCTTACCAATCTCTCGCTCAAAAAATCGTGGTCGCTCATCGTGGAGCCAGTGGCTATCTGCCCGAACACACGCTGGAAGCCAAGGCCATGGCCTACGCCATGGGTGCCGATTATATCGAACAAGACGTGGTGATGACCGCCGACGAGCAGCTGATTGTGCTGCACGATATCACCCTGGACAGAACCACCGACGTAGCCGATCAATTTCCCGCCAGAGTCCGGGATGACGGCCGCTTCTACGCAATCGACTTCACCCTCGCGGAAATCAAACAGCTCAATGTCAGTGAAGGCTTCCGCATGGAAAATGGAGAGAAGCAACAAAGCTTCTCTCAACGATTCCCGCTCGGGGCGTCGTCGTTTCGAGTGCCGACGCTACGCGAAGAAATCGAACTAATCCAGGGTCTGAATAAATCGACAGGAAAAGACATTGGCATCTATCCGGAAGTGAAATCACCGGCGTTTCATCGCGCTGCCGGCAAAGACCTCAGCACTGCTCTCATCGAGATGCTGAAGGCCTATGGATATACTTCTAAAACAGACAAGGTTTTCGTGCAGACATTCAGCTTCGAAGAACTGAAGATAATTCATGACGAAGTTCTCCCGGCCGCGGGCATCGAACTGAACCTGGTCCAACTCGTTGGCGACGACGAGGCTTATGGCTGGATGTTCGACGCCGAAGGCATGCAAACCGTCGCCCGCTACGCCGATGGTTTCGGTCCCGAGAAAGGCCTGATTATCGATCGTGATTCCACCAGGGGCAATATCATCATCAGCGATCTGGTTAAACTCGCTCATGCTAACGGCATGCAGGTACATCCCTATACCTTTCGCCTGGACCCGGGTCAGGTGCCAGACTACGCGAACAGTTTCGAAGAATTACTCCAGCTGTATTATTTTGACGCCGATATTGATGGGGCTTTTACCGACTTTCCCGATCGGGTTGTGGATTTCCTGAGAAACAAAAAATAACGGAGGGTGCTAAGGGCGTTTCAGATGCAAGGCTTCAGTGTTATCTGTAAATTGGATGCAGCGGCATCCACGCCAACGACATTCGCCTTTATCTCCAGAGAAATAGAGAACAACCCCGGTAACTGGAGAGCTCGTCATACTACAGAAAAATATCAACCGATGAGTTCAAGGAAATTTTCAAGATTGCAGAAGATGGAGAGAATTTTGAACCGCTGCTAAATAATCATTGGAAGCGGGTGAATTAGTAAAACTACGCTTGGGGTCAGGTCTTGCGTGTTAGCGTCTACGCTCTGCCTTGAACGCTAACACGCAAGACCTGACCCCCTACTATTTCCCGCTCCAGATAGCTTTCCGCTTTTCGATAAATGCCCGGCGTGCCTCTCTGCCATCTTCACTGTCGAAGGCGTCCGCGAGCGCACTGAGTGCAGCTTCAGGCACATCGACAAAATCCATGTCTTCCATCTGATAAAGCAGGTCACGGGTTCGTTTCAGTGCCAGGGGCGACATGCTCCCTATCTTAGCAGCCAATGCACGCACTTCTTGCTTCAGCTTTGCCGCCGGCACCATGCGAGTAATCAGGCCCAGGCGCTCGGCTTCTTTGGCAGTTATCGGCTCGCCAGTGAAAATTAATTCTGCGGCGCGCATGCGTCCGATCAGGCGCTGCAGAAACCAGACGTGCATGCCCGGTGGGCCGGCCAGGTTGGGAACGCCAGGGTAGCCGAAGTCGGCATCGTCCGCCGCGATAATCATGTCGCAGGCAAAGGCGAGAGTGCAGGCACCCTCACGGGCATAACCATGCACGGCGGCGATGATAGGTTTGTTCAGGCCCCTGATGATCTGCAGGGTTTCGACGTAGAACAGGTGCAGAAAATCGCGCATATCCGCCGACTCGAACTTCTCCAGGTATTTCAGATCGACTCCACCCGATAAGCCTTTGCCAGCACCGGAAATGATAATGACCCTAACATCGCTATCGGCATCCGCGATCTTCAAAGCGGCGTGATATTCCAGCGTGGAATCCCGATCGATAAGATTCAGCGGTGGCCGATCCAGTATGATCTCGGCAATGCCGCTGTTCACTTCATAGCGTAGGGTTTCGTAGCTGGATCCAGGCATTAGAAAGGGACATTAATAGGATAATAGCTTGAGGTTTTTGGTTGACATATTCCTGGTCGACTATGGATGCTGAGAATATCTGAAAGTTAAACTATTAATCTATAGTGTCCCCAAGAACCGCCCAAGAACCGAGATTGAAAATTCGTATGGCATTGTCGCTGCGAACCTGGTGACGTTGCTGTTCCGGTAGCCGGTCGACGCGGGCCAGGCAACCTTCCATATCTCCCAGGTTGAAAGGATAGTCGGAGCCGTACATCAGCTTGTCACTGCCCCCCACCCGCAGGCACATCTGCAGTGCTTCGAAATCGTAACAGACACTGTCATAGTATATTTGGCGCAAGTACTCGCTCGGTGGTTTACTAATATTGACACGGGCGCGCCTGGTCACATCATAGACACGGTCCAGTCGGCCCACGAGATAGGGCAGTGTCGCTCCGGCGTGGGCGGCAATGAGCTTGAGATTAGGATATTGATCGAAGAAACCTTCTCCGATCATACGCACCACGGCCACCGAAGTGTCCACCATGAAGCCAATGGAGGCGACCATGGCATACTGACTCAAGGCCAGATCCTGGGTGCCGGGCGGCACCGTAGGGTGGACGAGGACCGGTAGGGCACGGTCATCGATCGCCTGCCAGATAGGTGCGAACAGCTCGTCGGTCAAGTGCCTGCCATTAATATTCCCAAGTGTGAGCACAGCAACAGCGCCTTGCTCGCAGGCACGGGCAAGTTCCGGTACCGCCAATTCCGGGTAGTCCCAGGGTAAGGAAGCCATCCAGCGGATTTGCCCGGGGTATTTTGCCTGGGCTGCAGCGAAGTCATCATTGACCGATTGCGCAGCCTCAAGGCTTATATCCCCGCTGGCCCAGAATACACTTGGCGCGGGCAAGCTTATGATCGCCATATCGACGCCGGCGGCTGCCATCTTTTCCATCCGCGCCTCAAAATCAAAGTGCTGCGGCTCCAGTACGTTGAAACTCGCCCCCCTGTAGTGAACCGTATCCGGGCTGTCCAGGCTTGGCGCAACTACATAATCGGGCCCTCCGTGTCGGCGCAAGAGTTCGAGCCAGTTCCTGGTAAACATATGGGAATGAACATCGATAACAGCACTCATATTTAGTCTCCCGCCGCCTCTCTTATCTGCTGACCCTATCCGCCTCAGCGGCAATAAATCCAAAGGAACTCCAGCTGCTCCCTGCAAGGATATTTGCCAGCATCGCAGCGGACGCGGCCACATCACCATTATAGTAAAACCAGTTAGCTAGGCCGTAAGCGACAGCTGCATTCGCCGGATCGTCGCCATTGGCGGACATCATTTCGTCTATGAGAATCTCGCCCTTATATAGAAGACAAAGCTCGTGATAACTTCTGTTTTCGACAATGTTCATGTCTGGGGAAATATCTTCGAGCGCTGCCGCCGCCTCGGCTGGCATTCCCATGCGCCTGTATATCATGTAGATCCAGTGGCCCGTCGACACCAGGTTGTCGTCATTGCCGCCGAGATTGTAACCATTTTGGAATGCTCTCAGTGCGTTTTCCCAATCCTGTTTCAAATAATAAGCCAGTCCCAGGTGATACCAGATATTGCCATGGGTGGTGGTAAGAGGAATGTTCTGTGAATTGGGTAAACCGTCTGGCTCAATTCTGTTTTCCTGGCGTTCAATCAGGCCGGTAGCTGCTTCGAAATCGGCAATAGCGCGATCAAACTCCCGAATTGAAATATAACGGTGACCACGGTGACGGTACATTCTGGCGTCTCGTGGATGTTTTTCGATACCTTCGGTAAAAATCTCGATAGCTGAGCGGTAGTTCCCCAAATAGGCGGTACGCCTGCCAAACCAGATTATATTTTCCGCCGCCATCGAGTCCCTGTCGTAGTCTTCTTTGGCGGCTTCAAATTTTTCTATCGTCGCCGCATCTGCTGCCGGGGAAATTAGTGACTCCCCTGAGAGCGACAGCGCCTCGACACCTGCCGGGACCACGGGTAAAATATCCGCAGCCGGCCTGGTTTCGGCGGCAAAGATCAAACATACGCCGGCAACTGCAAGCGCGAACACATTTTTCATAACAAAACCCTCTGCCCCTGGTTCAGATCATTCCAATTGCTGAATGCAATCATCGCTCAGTAGTTGCTGTATTTCATCCTCGCTATAACCAATTCCCCCGAGCACTTCGCGTGTATGTTCGCCTAAACCCGGTGCTGCCCCGGGTTTGATCTTGTCTGCTCCACTCACCTCGAAGGGGCTGTTAATGGTTCTCATCTGTCCATACTCGGGATGATCCAGTGGCACCACGATGTCGTTGGCCGCCTTCTGTTTATCGTTGGCTGCTTCTTCATAGGTAGCGACTATCGCATGAGGAATATCATGCTGTTCCAGCTTGCTTTGCCAATAGGCAATGTCCTGGGTGGCAAAAGTAGCACTAACTTCGCGTATTAACGCCGGCATGTTTTTGACCCGTGCAGCGTCCGTAGAGAAGCGTTCGTCATCCAGAAAATCAGTGCGCGACAGCGCCACACAGAATGGCCGCCAGTCTTTTTTTGAATTGATCATGCTCATTTTCAGCAGGCGATTGTCCCTGGTGGGGTAATGCAACGATATAAAATTGTAAGCATTGTCCCGTGGCCGCTTGTCTTTGAAGCTGGCGCCGGACAATTGCGCCTGCAACATTATCGAGTTGGCCCAGGCGCCATTTGCCAGCAATGAAGTTGATACCTTACAGCCCTCTGACGTTTGTTGACGTCGATACAGGCCGGTCATGATGGCGGCGAACAGGGTCATGCCACTAGGATGGTCGCCAGCGCCATAGGGAAACGCACTCAACCAACCTTCATAGGGGAATACCTGGGTTTCTATGGCGGAACGGGACCAGTAACACACAGTATCGTAGCCGGGCTTGTGTCGCTCTTCGCCGTGCTCACCGAAGCCGGTGGCGAGGGCATAGACGATGCGAGGATTGATGGCCCTGATGGTTTCGTATTCGAGTTTCAAGCGCTGTAGGGCCTTGAGACGGTAGTTGGTAACCAGCACATCTGCATTGACAACCAATCTGCGAAAGACTTCATAGCCATCTTCGGATTTGAGATCCAGCGCGATGCTCTTCTTGTTGCGATTGTCCATCTGGAAAGGGTAGGCCATGTCGGAAACAGGCAGGCCGTGAATCTTGTGCCAGTTTCGATTCAGATCACCGGTCTGAAGGGGTTCAACCTTGATAACTTCCGCACCAAAATCTGCCAGCACTACACAGGCAGACGGCGCAAGTACCATGGAGGCAACTTCAATTACACGGATGTCTCCCAGCAGGGGGGTGTCGCTATTGTCTGTCATGAAGTTGAGATTCGAGGCTCCCTCGATAGATAGCAGGAATGAACCAGCCCGGTAAAAGTCAGGCTAGGGCGCCACTTAATAATACAGTGATGCTCAGAGCCACCCTAACATTGTGGCCTTTTTAGTAGTTGGAGAACAGGGGGTGGCGGCCATTAATATCCGGTTCAGTGCTAGACATGAATCTAATGCTCACTTTTGTGACACACCGTGAAGACATCCCTGTAGGCTCGGCGCCCACTCCCTGCGGGCTACGGTCACTACGCTGGGCACCCAATTCATGTCTTCAACAGTTGTGGCACGGCGATTGTTATACCGGCTCATCTGGTGATAGTCACCGCGTTGATCGAACAACGAAAAATCTCCGGCGTGCTGTTCAGCTGCCAGTACCGAGACCGGTCCGATCATCATCAGCGACAGACACAGGGTGATCAGGGTTTTCATTCCGCGGCTCCGTTCTCTCTCGCTGCCTAAAACCGATAACGAATTCCGACGAATCCAGCCCGCGGTGGCGCTGCACCGAGGAATACGGGGATTGTCATGTCAGCAATAAGGGGCACATCCAGTTCACCTGGTTCTTCACCGAGCAGGCCGAAAGTCTCGAATTCCGCATCGAACAAATTGTCCACTTTGGCAAAGATTTCCAGCTGCTTATTAAACCTATAATGCGCGCGCAGAGTCACCACCGTATAGCCATCCACCTCATCCAGTTGGTTCGATTCATCCCCGCGAATAAACTGGCCGCCATTGCTGAGTATGTCGAGACCGATGTTGAGACCGTCCCGAACCCGATACTCGGCTGTCAGCTTGAATTGGTTCTGGGGGATGCCAGGAATGCGGTCGCCGCGGCGAACGCCGATCTCGCCATTGTCATCGGCAAAATCATGGTTCGGACTCAGGGTCTGAAAGTCAGCTTCGAAAGTGGCATCCACAAAGCTATAGGCGAGCATCCATTTTAGATTCTGCCATTGGCCCTGCAAGCTGCTTTCAACTCCAAGCCGTCTGGTTTTATCTACGTTGGCAAACAGTCCGGTCGAACGGCCAGTAGTCTGGAACAGGATATCGTCATGGTTGGTGGTGTGGAACAGGCCCAGAGAGTAGCTTAGTTCACCGAGAAAACCCCGCGCGCCAACCTCGAAACTGCTGGCAATCACGTCGTCGAGGGGAGGGTCAGCAAGGAAGGCATTGGGCAGGCGGCATTCGAAATTTACATCATCTGGATTCTCGCCGGCGGCGATTGCAAATTCCACTGCCAGATCAAATATGCCTTCATTACAGGACAGCTCGATCGGCGTGGGTGTCCTCGACGACTCGCTATAGGATGAGTACAGGTTGTGGTTGCTGCCAATCTGCCAGGTCAGTCCTACCGCTGGATTGACTCTGAAGTAGCCATGGCTGCCATTTAGTTCGCGCCTCTCGCCAGATTTATCACGCAGGGTGACATCGGTATCGTTGGCTCTTGCGGAGAGGGTTAGCGTGAGGGTGTCGCTCAAGTCCAGTATGGTAGTAGCATAAAGACTGACAGACTCGGTTTCCGTTCTTATTGAGGTGGCTTCTTCATTGACGAAAGTACCCACACCGAGGCCGAAAGTAAGGCGAGTACTGGGGTCGAGATCAGACAGCTCCAATACCGAATTAAAATCGGACCGGCCTCTGAAGTAGGCGCCGCCGAGCACTGTCTGGCTGGAATAACCGAGAACAGATCCTCGTAGTGTCCATTGAAAATCGGCGCCGGTGCTTTCCTGGTTGCGATTACTCAGGTTGTTGATGGCTTCATCAGAAAGTACGCCGGTTCCGGACAGATCGTCATCATCAAATCCTTGCAGGTTAAATTCCTCGTCAATGCCGATAGCCTGGGCGCTGGAGTTTAAAAAGTTTTCCAAATCAACAACGCTGACAAACTGACCTCCACAGAGGCCGCTCTTATCCATGCCCAACGCCTCCAGGTCGTCATCCTCGAGGCCTTTAAGCAATATGTCCGTGTCGTTGAATTCGCAAATTGCCAGGTCGGAGCCATCTCCGTTGATGGAATCAGTTTTGTTCTTACGGTAGAAAACGTTGCCTCCGAAGCTGATGTTGCTGCTGATTGTTAGCGCGTAATCAAAACTGAGCATCTGCATATCGTTCTCGGTGATGTCAAGCCCGGTAAAGAGTGCTTTTCGATCCAGCGCCAACAGTTCGATGGGAGATGCCCCGTTGCCAATGAGTTCGGACTTGCCGTATTGATAATTGAGGTTGAGCCGTGTGGCTTCAGATTTCCAGCCGATGCTGCCATAGAAGTTAATGGCATCGGATTCGGATTCATCACGCCAACCATCTTCTCCAAAATATTCCAGATTTCCATACCAGGCAATTGAGCCGTCGTTGCCACCACTTTGGAAATTGGCGATCGTACGCCCAAAGGAGCCGACGCTAACTTCGACACTGCTTCCGGTAAAACTGAATCCATCTTTCATATCGATAGCCAGAGAGCCACCGAGGCTATTGAGCCCAAACAGCGGGTTGGCGCCACCGGTGAGAACAATGCTCTGAATAGCCGACTGCGGTAGCAGGTCCCAGTTAACGGTATCACCGAGCGGCTCATTTATGCGAATGCCATTTTGGTAGACTGCGATTCCCTGGGCCAGACCCAGCAGAGGAGATGCAGTGAACCCGCGATATTGAAGATCCGGCTGCAGGGGATTGCTCTGGGCATCATTCAGAGAGACGCTGCTAAAACTTTGTCTGAGAAAATCGGCAATACTCAGCGCATTGACAGTTTCGAGGTCTCCGGCATTGGCGACTTGCACGGGGAACGGAATCTTGTCCCTATCCAGGCCACCACCAGCAGGGACTATGCCGACAACTACGATCTCTTCCGGATCCTGCGCCAGGACCGAAGTCGCGATAACTGCAGTAATCAGGCAGCTCAGAGTACTACGCATAAATCTCTCCGCTTGGATGATAGACCGGATGGCCAAACACAGCTATCGAGGTCGCGTGGCAGTATAGCAAATGGTGGCTGTGGCTGGAATTGATAGCTTTGCCGATAGGCTGTGATGCCTGTCGGTTCTGGAGGCGATTGCTTGGGCATCGAATAGCTTAACACTTATTCTGATCTGGTCCGGTTTCGCAATTATTAGTTCCCGGAAGATTAGTTATGAAAGCTTTGGTCAAGAAACTTGCCGTTCTCCTGTTCGGGCTTATTGCAATCTCCAATATCTATGCTCAAGATGCAGACGACTTTATTACTCCCTGCGAAATTGAACAAGGGCAGTATGAGGGTGCCGAGTTGTATGAAGATAGAAAATTTGAAGAGGCATTTGTCCTGTCGGGTATAGCCGCTCAGAGAGGCATGAAGACGGGCCATGGCCTGGTTGATTCGGCACACTATATATCGAAACAGAATACGTGGATCTTTGGGATCTGTGTAGCTTCTGAATTCCAATTAATTGGCGCTGATCTTCATTTGTCATGTATTCTATCCCACAGTTACAATAGTTAGGCTCAGAGGCTCCCTAGATATTTTTATGGCGCAGCGCATTGCTCGAATGGTTAAACCTTAGGGGAGTAGAAATGGCGACAGTACTAATTACCGGCACCAACAGAGGTATTGGCCTGGAATTTGTCCAGCAGTTTTTGGCGAGGGGAGACACCGTGCTGGCGACATGCCGCCAACCGAATTCTGCGCCGGCACTGCAGCAGTTGCAAAAGGAATATCAACACCTACAAGTGCTGAGGCTTGATGTAGCGAGCGCGGAATCTCTGCAACATTTTCCGCAACAACTTGCTGTAGACGCTATCGATATCTTTATCAATAATGCCGGAGTCTACGGCCCACGGAACGCCAGCTTCGGCAATGTCGATGGGGAGACATGGATGTCTGTTCTGCGGGTAAATTCGATCGTGCCGATATTGCTCACGCAATTATTGATCGATAAGCTGCGAGCCGGTGACGATAAGAAGTTGCTCTACCTGACTTCGAAGATGGGATCAATCGATGACAACACCGGTGGTGGTTCCTATGTTTATCGAAGTTCAAAATCAGCTCTGAATGCCGTCGTCAAGAGCCTCGCAGTCGATCTCGCCGCCGATGGCTTTACATCGGCCGTGTTGCATCCAGGCTGGGTGCGAACAGATATGGGTGGGCCTAACGCCTTGATCGATACCGCAACCAGTGTGGCTGGTATGATGAGGCTAATCGATAGTCTCGGTACTGAGCAATCCGGCAGCTTCTTCAATTACGATGGAAGTGTTATTCCCTGGTGAGACTGCGGGAAGCACCAGGCGCAAGATTTTCTGCTCATGTGTATCTGTCTATCAATACATCTATTGCCGTTCGCCGTGATAGTGCAAACATGGTATGGTGGCGCCCCTTTTCTCCCGTCCGATTATTTTGCGGGTGCTATTTCCCATAACAATGTTTCCCAGAATGAATCAGGCAATGCAGCCGCTTAGCCAAATCTCCAGTATAGGGTCCGGACTTTCCCGGCTAATTTTGTCGGTCATATTTTGTCTGTCGCCTAACGGCGCGGCGGCACATGGTGGGGTGGCCTTCGAAGAAGATCTTTGCCTGATCAGTATCGATTTCCTGCAGGCCCATTTCACCGTATACCAACCTCAGACGCGAGCCAATCGGGAATATTGTGAAGACATTCCCGACGTATCACGCGCAGTATTCGTCATGGAATATTTGCACGAATTTCTGCAGGAAATGCCCGTCGATTTTCGTATCGTCAGAGACATCAACGAAGTCGGAAAATATGCCAGGTGGGAAGACGTTGCGGCAATAACGGATCTGGAGGCGGCGACCGTCTATTATGACCCGCCACGAATAGAGCCAGGTGGGTACTACACCGCAAGCTATACGTTCGAAGAAAAAGGCACTTATATCGGTGTGGTAACGGCACAACACCCCACCACCGATAGAGTCTACAACGCCGTATTTTACTTCCAGGTCGGTGGCGCAGATTGGGGCACGATGCCATTTTTCGTCATCTTGCTTATACTCCTGCAAACTGGCTACTGGTTGAGCAGTGGCGGCCTCGCACGGCTGCGACAGTGATTCGCAGGCGGTAAATCTTATTCCTAGGAGATGCTTTTAGATTTTTTGAATAACTCTTCAAGCATTTTTACCAGGGTGCCGTTCTATTATTAGTTTGATAATATCCACACTTACAAATAGACTACCAGGGAGCCTCTGATTAAGTGTAAAAATGGCGCTTTTTTAAGCGTCTCCTGCGGCGCAAGTTTCAGTCCCAAACGAAATCGCCGATAAAATTCAGGGAGTTTTTGATAAAACCTGTTTTCGTATTCCTGATGTTATCGACTCTGGTGATGTAGAATGAATGCCAAGATATTGAGATTAAACAAGGCCGGTATTCCTCTAAGTTGGCTGAGCCGCGAGGAAACAGCAACCCTGTTGGTTAAGGATCAAGTGATTTGGTCCCTCGGCGACACCGTGATGGAAATTCGTGGCGGTTACAATAATCGCGGCATTCAGTCCGTACTCAAGTTACCCAGCATCGTTGCTTGCGTGGGCCGGGTGCACACGGATAATTTCCACCCACCACTGGAAAACAAATTTCTATTTCGACGTGACAAGAATATCTGCTTGTACTGTGGTGGCAAATTTCCCGTTAGCGATCTTTCCCGGGATCACGTGCAACCACTATCGAGAGGTGGAAAGGATACCTGGACCAACGTCGTTAGTTCCTGTCGTCGCTGTAATAACCGCAAAGCCGACAGGTTGCCCGAAGAAACCAATATGGAGCTGTTGGCAATCCCCTTCGTACCTAATCAATATGAATTCCTCTACCTGTCCAATCACAATGTACTGGCCGACCAGATGGAATTTCTCAGCGCCCGATTCTCACGCCACATCAAGCTCTCCTAAACTGGAATAAGGCACATCAGTTCGCAATACTAATCTCATGCATAGTCCAACTCAGAATCATGTGGCAGGATTTTCTCTGTCTTTAGTCGCTGCCATGTTGTGGGGATTTCTCCCCGTGGCGATAAAAGAGCTACTGGCTGGCATGGATGCAACGACGATCATCTGGTATCGATTCCTGGTTGCGGGCGTAGTGCTGTTCAGCTGGCTTGCCTACAAGAATAAGTTGCCGCCGTTGATGCGGGTCGACTCGCGCACTCGCTGGTTTATGTTTATTGCCGCACTGTGTTTATGTAGTAATTATTTCCTTTTTTCCTATAGTCTCAATTTTGTCAATGGTGAAACCAGCGAAGCAGTGATTCAGCTAACGACCCTGTTTCTTATTCTTGGTGGCGTAGTAATTTATAAAGAACCCTTCGTCGGTATTCAGAAATTTGGCACCCTGCTGATCGTAACAGGCCTGTTATTATTCTTTAACGACAGACTCCTAGCGTTAGTCCGCTTCGATAATGAAGAAACTTTTGGGGTGGTGGTTGTCATAGTCGCGGCAATAACCTGGACAGCCTATGCTCTGTTACAGAAGAAATTGTTGGCCAGCTTTTCTTCGGTGCAGATTCTATTTCTTATCTATGTTGTTTCGATCCTGGTATTGCTGCCTTTTATTAAACCGGGAAGTTTGTTGCAGTTGACGCAGCTGCAGCTTTGGTTGCTGGTATTTTGCTGCATCAATACTCTGATCGCCTACGGCTGTTTTGCCGAGGCGATGAACCTCTGGGATGCCTCGAAAGTGAGCGCTACCCTGGCGCTCGCACCCCTGTTTACCATTGGCTCGCTAAAACTCGTAGTGTTTTTCAATCCGCACTATGAGTTCTCGGATCGCCTGGGTTTTCTTGCGCTGGGCGGCGCGTTGCTTTTGGTAATTGGTTCGGTGCTGACTGCGCTGATGCCGGCGATCAAGCAGCGTAGACTGGATGCCGCGGCGAAAGTAGCCCCGCCGGCAAAGTAAATGCGGGTCTCAGGCCGTTGACTATCGAGTGGAAATGTTAAAAACTCGATGTCTGTGCTTAACCATGTATATGCAAAATCAGAAAAACAGGACTAATCGGGTATCACCATGAAACTATCCAGAACGCTTGAAGCCTGCCTCGCCATTATCATCCTGGTCTGCTCCGGATCTGTTGTCGCGGAGCTAAGCCGCATCGAAGTGAGCAGCCGGGAAACATTGTCGGATTCGGCGGTGGATTTCAGCTACGAGGCCATCAATGGGGTGCTGTATTTCACCATCGATCCCTCTGATCCAGCTAATGCCGCCATTGCTGACATCGGTCACGCCCCGGTGAATAATGCCGGCATGGTCGAGTTTTCCGCTGACTTCAAAATGCTGGTGCCATCCTCTAGCATCGCCAACGATGGCCTGCTCTACAACGTCAACAATCGTGGTAGAAGTTCCTTTCCTCCGGAAAGGTCCCTGGGCCATCCCCTCAGCAAAATGGGTTTTACCTACCTGGCGACAGGCTGGATTAATGAATTGTCGCCGCGGGATGGGCGTTTGCGATTACACGCACCCATAGTAGGATCCGTGGACCAGCCAATTACTGGAGACGTGCGCTATGAGGTCAGCGTTGGAAGCGAATCCAACGAGGTAAATATTGCCGGCGGTGGACACCTCGCCTATGAACCAACGGCGGCGGGCTTACGCGATGCAAGCCTGAGCCAGCGACTGTACCAGGATGATCCCCGGGTGCCGGTGGAAAGATCCCAATTCGAGCTAAGCGTCCAGCCCGAGAAAGACAGCAATCAGCCGATTGTCACGCTTAGGCTGCAGGGAGGATTTCAGCCCGGGTATCTGTATGAACTCATCTACGAAGCCAAAAACCCGGTGTTAGCCGGAGCCGGCATGGCGGGCATTCGCGACATGGTGTCCCTGATTCGTTTCGGTGGCGACGCCAGCAGCGAGCTGGATCAACTTGGCTTACCCGCAATAGACAACACTGTGGCCTGGGGAAACTCCCAGAGCGGCCGCCTCCTGCGCCAGTTCATCTACGACGGCTTTAATGCGGATTTGGCAGGGCGGAAGGTATTTGATGGCGTCATTCCAGTCATTGCCGGCAGTGGCTATGGCATGTTTAATAACCGTTTCGCCATGCCCACACGCACCAATGGTCAGCATTCGAACCACCTGTATCCGAACGACCTGTTTCCGTTTACCTATGGTGACAGCACCGACCCTTTTAGCGGTCGCACCGATGGCGTATTTAGAAAAGCAAAAGCGTCAAACACCGTGCCCAAGTTGATGCATATACAGACTTCCAACGAATACTGGGTGCGCGCTGGTTCGCTGCCCCACACCAACCCCGAGGGCACAGCAGATGCCGTATTGCCGGACGAAGTGCGCTTCTACACCATAGGCGGCTCCCAACATGGATCCGGCAATGGCAGGCCCAGGGAGGCAAGTTCGGGACAGTTGCCACCCAATCCGAATATGTGGGCGCCAATTGCAGATTCCCTGCTGGTAGCCATGTATCACTGGGTTGCTGGCGACGAAGAACCACCGGCATCCCGTTACCCGAAAATTTCCGATGGCAGTCTGGTTCCAACCCATACAGAGAAGGGCATCAACCGCGAGGCCTGGAATCGCTTAAGCGGCGTCAATCACCCCTCGGCAAATTACGCGCCGAGCTATGTTGATTATGGCGATCGATGGTTGCAGCAGCGCATTATCGATAGGCATTCCCAGAGTTCGTCCAAGCACTACCGTGCCCTAGTACCGGCGGTGAATATCGACAACAACGACTTTGCCGCCAGCACCGTGCTGCCGCCATTAACACAGGTACCCCTTGCCACCTTTGTGTCCTGGAATCTGCGTGCAGCAGCCACCGGTGCCGAAAAATCACTGGCGCGTCTGTCAGGCAGCTATATTCCTTTTCCCGCCAACACCGCCAGTGCGGTGCAGTCGCGGGATCCACGCAGTTCTATCGCGGCGCTGTACAAATCATTCGATGACTATCTTCTCAAGTATGAGGCGGCCACAGATGGTTTGATCGAAGCCGGCTATCTGCTGCCGGGCTTCAAAGATGTGTTGATGGATATCGCCCACAGCAACGGCGCAGTGTTCGAATAAGACATCAGCTCTATCCAGCATTTCCACGAACGCTGGCTACAGGCTTAACGATACCCTCCGCCAGTCTGCTGAGCAAACCACACAGAGACCTGCAAGGCAGTTAACTGCGACTAGTCTTCACCGGCGATCTCGAATGAGATCTTCGCCAGCCGCGGTAGTGTGCATTGGTGATCAGCGGTGTCATAAGTCACCGCTGTGGGGTCTTCACCGCCTCTTAGATTCATGAAACTTTCCTCGCCGTTATTGGCCAGGCAGACAATCTTGTCGTCGCTGCCACCGGCATTGATCAGGCCGTCCCAGACAATATTCGGTGAATCCATACCGGTTACCGCATGCCATGCCGCCAGTGCCTTGTGTCCAGGCACGGTGCCGCCACCGCTGAACTCATTGTCATGGATGTAGATTTTCTCCGGATAGGCATCGTAGTTGGGGTCATTGATGGTACGCCCCCCGAGGGCGAAACTGTAAATCATCAGGTTGACGCTGTTATTGTCTGCAAACCGATTTTCGAAAACTTCGATATCGTCATTGGCAAGCACCAGCAGCCCGGTCCCCTGGGGCACATTGCCGACAATATTCCCGGCCGGCGCAAAATTCGCCGTATTGTTTTCGAATATCTGATTGTTGAATATGCGGATGGCCCGACCACCCTGAACTTCCAGATTGGGTAGATCGAAAACCAGGATGCCACCGGTGTTGTTCGTGGCGACATTGTTATAGACGTCGGCATAGGTAGAATTCTCTATCTCGATACCGGCAACATTGTATTCCGCCCTGGAGTTACGGACGATGATCTGGCTGGATTGGCCCACATAAATACCGGCATCGGAGGCGCCGATGGCTACCGACCCTTCGATCAACACCTTAGTGCATTGCACGGGATAGATGCCATAGGCACCATTTTCTGTCAGGGCGCCGCCGGTCCATTCGGTGCGTACCCGCCGAATGATTACGTTGGTGCTTTCATTGACCTTCAAGGCATCGCCCACCGTGTCTTCGATCGCCAGATCTTCGATGGTGAAGTCATCTGCTGTTACCAGCAGCCCCTCCGCGCCCTGTACCTGGTTCTTGAAGGACAGAACCGACACATCCATGCCAGCGCCGCGCAGCGTAACCCCGGGCACATTCAATGACAGACTGCGAGTAAATTCGTGGACTCCGGCGGGCACTTCGATGACATCGCCGGGCTGGGCGTTGATTAGCTGGGCCTGAAACGACTCTTCGAAGCGCAGTTCCGGCGCCGGCGGCTCCGCCTCTCCACATGCAATCAGCAACGTTGTAAGCGAAAGTGGTACGACCAGTTTGAGAAGGCTGGTTCTAGTAATCATGTCAGGGCACCTCTGAATAATACAGTAATGTCTCAGCGAATCCTGAAGCGTTCAGTTGCAAAGCACACTTTTCTGGTTTCTGCCAATTGCGTCTATGATGACACGAATCTGTTTTTCTCGACATCTTTGACACTTTATCGTGGTCGAATATTTGCCCGCTGATGGCGACATAAACAGCTGGAGGCCTGGTTTGCACGGCAGTGAGTACCGCACCGATATTGAACATGGCATCAAATTAGATCATATCGATGGCTGCAGCGAGGGTGAAAATTCAGTTCACGCTCAAAGCGGGCGCTCCAGGCTAGTCGCGGCTGACAACTTCATACATCCAGGTATATCCGCTGCTGACCGCTGCATCGCTGGCAGCATCGCCAGCACCGTATTTGCGAGAAAATTCACTCAGCACCGGCACCACGTCGGCACCGCTCAGGATTCTTTGCAGACGCTGCTGATAAAGCTTGCCATCGATCCTAAGGATGATGCGATCATCGTTCTCGATATAGTGGGGCCATTGCTTCCAGATCGCACCATAGCCGGTGGTCATATAGCCGCTCACCAGGAACAGCCGTCTGTCATGCACCGCCAGCCAGACGGTGCGTGACTGCGCCGGGTCCATGGTTTGAAACTCCAGTGTCGAGCGCTCGGTGAGAAAGGACCAGTCGGCAGGCGCCGTAGCGAGCTCACCGGTCTTAAAGGGTCCGCCAGAGAGGATTTCCAGAGGGCCGTCGTGAAAGCGCATGCCGAACAAGAGCAGCGCTATTGCCAGCACCAGCACGCCGACGATGATTCCAAACCATTTCAAAAACCGTTTCATCTTTCCCTCGTCCACGCGCTAGCGAAGCCGTTTAGCCGTTCACAAATCAGGAAGCTTCTAAAGTAATCATTCTACGATGGATAATCCAGTCTCTTCGGTTCGATCGAGTAGATTATTGCGAGGGAGTCTCGCGGCGGTAGCGCCGCGTGTCCAGATAATGCCGAATCTTCTGCAACTCCCGTAGCTGCTTCTCAATTTTTCTAGCTGAAAATTGATCCCCAAACTCCTGGAATAAAGGCGCTGCAGCGGCAATCGCCTTCTCCCGCAGAGCCCGGCCCCTGCGGGTTAATGTCACCCTTTTCTTGCGGCCACTGGAGGCGTCCGGCTCGATGTTGACCAGACCCTTGGCCTCCAGTTTTTTCAGGGTATTGGTCATGGCACCACCGGTAACCTGGAACGCAGTTGCCAGGCGCCCAGGCGTTGCCTCGGTATCGACTCTGAGAAACCAATTGAGTACCCCGAACTGTGAATTCGTCAAGCCTTCGGGGAGGCTGCGTTCAAACATGGTCGAAGTCAGTTGCGAGATGATTCCGATTTCATTAAAAAACCCAAATACTATCGCGTCCTCATCCTCGGCTTTCTTGCGCTGCTGCACATCTGCTTCCCATTGGCTGGCCTGAGCAGTCATTCTACCCATAAACTATTTAATATTAAATAGTTTAGTATTAAATAGTTTAATGTTAAAGTATTTATTCAATCAAGAAGAAGAACTGACATGAAGATTACCTATTGGCTTGCGGGCGTCTTGCTGGTGCTCACATTTATCCTGGTCGGGATCCCGCAGATTGCATCGGAGCGAGTTGAAGTTGTGGACCTATACACCACGGACGTCGACGGTGAGGCAGTGAGCACGCGGCTGTGGATTGTAGACGACGGCGGTTACCAATATCTGCGGGTCGGCGCCGATGGCTCTGGCTGGTTCAGCCGGCTACAGGCTAATGGAATTTTTCAAGTGACCCGAAACGGCACTACCGCCTCCTATACTGCGGTATTGAGAGAAGACAAGTCCGACGCGATTAACCAGTTGATGCAGGCAAAATACACCTGGGGAGATTCGGTCATGGCAGCCATGGTCGGCAGCAGGGAGGGAGCGATACCCGTCGAGTTACACCCATCAGACTAACAAGTTCGAGACCATAGCCCTTGGCAACAACGACCCGTCTCGACGCTTGCTCAGACTCGCAGGCACAGCCGTGACTAAATTCCAATACGACTCAAACTATTGATCAGTTCCCTGATAATCTTCTCAGCGACTGGATGAGATGCAGCGAAAACCGCTTCCAGTGCGATGGCATCATCCAGCACGGTGTTCTCGCTGCTATCAACCGTTGGATCTACCAGGTCGCCGATGTTCGATTCCAGCGACCTGATGCTTGTTAACAGCGCCTCATCGACGCTGTCGGTCCGTTGCATTTCTCCCCGTAATTCTTCCAGGAGTTCCTTGATACGTTGCTCACTCATTACCGCTTCCTTTTGACTACGATGACAGCGATTCAATTCCCTGATATCCACAAGCTTATTGGCGCTGCGGCTAAAACTGAAAACCTCTGTGTTACAGCTGCTAGCGGATTGTTTGAAGGCTCGCCATCGCAACCTCCCGCTTTCAAATCTTGATTCGACATCGCATTTTGGCCCAAGCGCAACCGGGTTGCCATGCCTGATGTGCTTTTTTGACCATCTTCAGGCTGAGAAAAATCAGCTGTGACCAAGGTGAGATATTGCTTCAGGCGATTACTCCGGCCACGGCGCGAATACGATGGCTCTCACTATCCGTCACATAGACGACACCGGCATGCACCACTACGCCGTGGGGCCGATTAAGCTTACAGGCCAGGGGCCTGCCGTCGGGCCCATCGCCACGTTCTCCACTACCCAATACTGTGTCAATAATTCCACTGCCCAAAGCCAGACGGCGTATCACATGATTCTCCGTGTCTACTATGTACAGGCTGTGGTCCGAAGCCGAATAGGCGATACCCTTGGGTCCGTTGAAGCTGGCATCGATGGCCGCACCGCCGTCACCGCTATAGCCCTTCATACCACCCCCGGCGATGCGCTGCAGGCGGCTACCTTCCAGGTCGAGTTGATAGACTGCATTGCCCTCTCTGAGTACCAGGTAAGCATTGCCGTCAGGGTCTGTACACAGAGAGCGGGGACCCAGCAGCGGGGTACCGGTCAAGGGCCCGCTGTCTGGCGTAGCGACTCGCTCACCGGTGCCGGCCAGGGTGGTGATGATGCCGGATTCCATGTTTATGGTACGCACGCGGCTATTGCCTATATCGCAGATCAAAAGATTGCCGCGGGCATCGAAGGCGATGCTATGTGGTTGTCTAAGCTGGGCCGCGCTGGCAGCTCCACCATCTCCCGAGTAGCCTGCTTCAGAGGTCCCGGCAAGCGTTGACACCATGCCAGTATCACCATCAATTCGACGCACGGTGTGAGAGTCTCTTTCCACCACGAATAGATGACCGTCCTTATCGAAGCGGATCTCGTGCGGCGCCGCGAACGAGGCCTGCAAGGCTGGACCGGCATCGCCACTATAGGCACTTTCACCGCTGCCGGCGACGGTAGTTAGCCGCCCCGAGCCCAGATCCAGGCGCCGGGTACGACCCGTATTCACCTCACAGAAATACAGCGCCCCATCCGGACCGACCACAACACCATAAGGATTGTTGATCGGGGTCGCAGTAGCAGGCAGGCCGGCGGATCCCTCTGTTTCATAACCCGCTACACCCGTACCGGCAACAGTAGCGACGAGTGTTTGTTGAGCGCGGCTGAAGTGGGGGATGGTGAGTGCGGAGGTAGCGCCCAGCACGCTATGGATGAAGTTGCGTCTTAACAAAAACTGACTCCTTCGGTATAGGTCAGGGGTTTGCGATCAGCTGTCCCTGTCTGTCGTCAGACTGACAAATTAGTATTGTTTTTTAGCGCTGTCCCCAATACTCTCATATCCCTGAGGTGTGGAACTAATAATATGGGCTCAAGACTAGCGCTTGGTCACCCTCAGAGCCCCGAGGAATGAATCAGAGGATTACACCATGTGCGATGAAGATACCCAAAGAGATGTAGAAAATTTCCTGAATCAGTCGGGAGAGATGTCACGGCGTAAATTTGGCAAACTCTCCGCTGCCGTAGGCCTGGCCGTATTGTTACCCCCAGTTGCCAACGCCCAGGCCGTCACCGAAACCGATGTGGAAGTAACGACCGCCGATGGCGTGGCCGACTGCTACTTCGTTCACCCATCCAGTGGCAGTCATGCTGGGGTTATCATCTGGCCAGATATTCTTGGCCTGCGCCCGGCTTTCCGAGCCATGGGCAAACGCCTGGCGCAATCAGGCTATGCCGTACTGGTGGTAAATCCATTTTACCGCGATGCGCGATCTCCAGTAGTAGAAGAGGGTGCCAGCTTCGGGACCCCGGAGGTTCGCAATCATGTTCTGCCGATGGCGCGCAACCTCAATGCCGACACGCATTTTACTGACTCTCTGGCGATGGTGAGCTGGCTGGATCAACAGGGTGCGGTGGATACCAGCCGCAAGATCGGCACTACCGGATACTGCATGGGAGGTCCCATGGTCATGCGTAACATGGCGGCGGTACCCAGCCGCGTGGGTGCCGGAGCCACCTTCCATGGTGGGGGACTGGCCACGGATGCCGACAATAGCCCGCATCTGTTAATCCCCGACATGAGAGCAGCGATGCTGCACTGCGTCGCCGAAAATGATGACGAGAACGATCCCGAGGCCAAGAACACCCTCAGAGAGAGTTATGCCGCTGCCGGTATATCTGCGGAGATCGAGGTGTATGCAGGGACACTCCACGGTTGGTGTCCACCGGACTCTCAGGTTTACAACGAGGCCCAGGCGGAGCGAGCCTGGAGTCGATTGCTGAACTTGTTTGAGACTGCATTGGCCTAGATGTCCGCCATGGATGTCGGTGCGCCAAACCGACATCCCACGGTTCTGCCACCGAACCCGTTCGATTCAGCACCGGCCTGGACCACAAGCAATGGTGTCAGAGTAGCAACTCCGAAACACCACAGATTCATCGCCGAGCCGGTCCAATCCAGCACTGGGCCGGGATTCACGCCAGTGCTGAACACAGGGGAGCCTTGTGCCCTTATCCCCTGGCAGACGATAAATTTTCATTGAAAACCATTATTGGAGTTTGATTGCCCGTAATCGATTTTAATTTCCCGAATTCCTGTTAGAGAATAAAAACCTGAAGTCGCTAATTCCATTGAATCGCGACTACCAAAAATAGGAGGGTTTCCATGTCCAGTAAATCCACTAGCAACCAAAACCGATGTTTGGCGCGGCTAATTTTTCAATGTTTCTTCACCGGGCTCGCGTTGTCTGCGATAGCCACCCCGGCCATGGACCGGATCGCCCGAGGAATGGCGCTATATCGGTGGCGACGCCGGGCACACGCGTTCCACGCCCTTGCACCAGATTGATGCTGGGAATTTCGGGAATCTGGAAGTGGAGTGGGACTGGAGCGACACCAGTTTCGGCACCACACCCCCCCGCGCCACTCCGGTGTATGCAAACGGCAAGCTCTTCACCGTCGCCGGTGCCCGCCGCCACGTGGTAGCGATAGATCCGGTTTCCGGAGAGACCCTGTGGACATTTCGGGAACCGAATACCTTTCGTTGGGAATACTCCATGCGGGCAGCCTGGGGCAAAGGGGTGGCCTATGCGGAAATAGATGGCAGGGGCGTGGTTTTCATCGTCACCCCGGCCTTTTTCCTCTATGCGCTGGACGCCAACACCGGTGCGCCTCTGGAGAATTGGGGAGCCCCGGTCCCATTGGCCGATTTTCCCCAAACCGGTGTGGTCGATCTACTTCCCGACTTGATTTCAGATTGGGGTCCGTGGCTGGATTCCGGTCAGACCTATGATCCGAATATCGGTATTCCACTGGAGCTTGGCTATATTACCAACTCATCACCGCCCATCGTCGTTAACGGCACCGTCATAGTCGGCAATTCTGCCGAGCAGGGCTATAACCAGACCAGGCAGGAGAATGTGCCCGGCGATATTCTTGCCTATGACGCCAGGACGGGTGAGCACAAGTGGAAGTTTCATGTGATTCCACGACCCGGCGAAGTAGGCAACGAGACCTGGGAAAATGATGCCTGGTCCTATACCGGTGATGTCTCTTCCTGGGCGCCGCTGTCAGCCGATCCTGAGCGGGGCATCGTCTACATACCAACCAATGCGGCCACAATCGATTTCTATGGCGGCTTTCAGCCCGGGGATAATCTGTTCAGCGCCAGCCTGATCGCGCTTGATGTAGCCACCGGTGAGCGCCGTTGGCATTTCCAGATGGTGCATCACGATGTCTGGAACAACGACACCCCGACGGCGCCATTGTTGATGGATGTCACGGTAGATGGGCGTAGAGTCCCCGGCGTATTCCAGGCCACCAAGCAGGCGTTTCTCTATTCCTTCAACCGGGAAACTGGCGAGCCTATCTGGCCCATCGTGGAACGGGCGGTGCCGCAGTCGGAAGTACCGGGAGAGCAGCTGTCTCCAACCCAGCCTTTTCCCACCAGACCTGCGCCCTACGACATACAAGTCCTGAACGAGGACGGTTTAATCGATTTTACGCCGGAATTGCGGATCGAGGCTCTGGAAATTGTTTCAGAATATCGGCTCGGCGGCATCTTTAATCCACCGATGCAGAAGGACAACCCCCAGGGCTTGATTGGCTCGGCCTGGTGCCCGGGCGAACTGGGGGGCACCAATATTACTGGACCACCTGCAGCGGATCCATCTACCGGCATCATCTATACCATCTCGCGCACCAATTGCGGCTGGCGCACCATCGTGCCAGGGGAAGAACGGGACCTGCTGTTGGAGCGGCCAACCGGCACCACCATCGCCGACTACGCAGTTGGACTAGGCACACCAAATGGCGTACGCGGCCCGCAGGGCTTGCCATTGGAGAAGCCGCCCTATAGCCGAATTACCGCGATCGATCTCAATACCGGGGATCATTTGTGGTGGATTCCCAATGGCGGCACGCCGCGATTCATTCAGCAACACCCTGCGCTAGAGGGCATCGATATTCCACCCACTGGAAATATCAATCACTCTGCCCTGATGGTAACCCCGGACATGTTATTACACACCGCCATTGGAGACGATGGCGTCACGCCCTATCTGTTTGCGATAAACAAGGCCACCGGTGAAAGGTTGGGGAGTGTGGAGTCGCCTGGTCTCGGCATGTACGGCTTGATGTCCTACATGCACGATGGCAAACAGCGCATCATCTTGCAGACACCGGGACAGTTGGTGGCTTTCAGCCTGCCTGACTAAAGGGAATTTGAATTGGCCAGGAGTCTTCTGCGCTTATTAAAATAGGCATCGACTTGCCAGGAACGCACCTGTCTGCCATTTATATCGATTAATCGCACATCGCTCCGGCACGCTGCCCTAGGACCTGGCAGCGGCTTCTGGATGATTGCCTGGCCGGTTGTGATCCGATATCAAAACCTAACTGACATAGGCCTCGCCGGGCTTGCAGATCTTGGTACCGGTGGGGAAAATTGCTGAAATTCGGTGCCTCGGTCCCGTATTTCGGCAGGAAAAGCAGGATGGACTTCATAAGGGATAGCTTTTATTCTGGGAATGCTCGAATTGCTAATGTGGCGACACGTAGCAGCAGACGCTGCTACACGCCAGACTCACTACTCGATGCAAGCATCCATAAGTGACCCCTGCCACATCCTGGGGTCAAAACTAGCCGGGGAAACCACATGATTAACCGACGCCAATTTACCCTGGGCGCCACCGCTGGTGCCGTGTCCTTAACTGCGAGCTGCTTTAAGCCCTCAGCCTTTGCCGCCGGCACCCTCACCGGGGACGCTCTCATCATTGACGCCATGGGGGAGATTCGAGAAGTATATACGGATGAGCTGTGCCTGGAGATGATAGATTCAGGCCTTAATGCCGTCACCGTCACCCTGTGCGACCCGAAGTCCTTTGAGGCGGAGGCCTATGAATGGGCAATTGACGGCGTGCTGGAATATGACCGCCTTATCGCCAAAGAGTCTGCATTCTGGATGAAAGCGACTGCGGTTGATGATATTCAGAAGGCGCGTGAGCAGGGCAAAATCGCGTTGTTCTATCTGTTTCAGAATTCGACCCAGTTCGGCAAGGATGTCGATAACGTGGATGTATTCTATGGCCTCGGTGTGCGCTCCAGCCAGATCACTTATAACTACCAGAATTGGGCCGGGGCTGGCTGCAATGAGCTCAATGGATCGGGATTGACAATCTTCGGACACGAACTCGTCGAAAAGATGAATGATGTTGGCATGTTGATCGATCTGTCTCACGCCAGCATGGGGACCATGGCCGATACCATCGCCGCATCTCGCACCCCTGTCATCACTTCCCATTCATGCTGCAAGGCGCTGTTTCAGCATAACCGCAATACGACCGATGAGAACATTCGGGCGATAGCGGACAAAGGGGGCCTCTTCGGCGTTACCCAGATGCGGCCGTTCATGACCCGGCAGATCGACGACGCGGTGCATTTCTACTATCAGCACATCGAACATGCTATCAATGTAGGGGGGATTGACCACGTCTGTATCGGCAGTGATCGGGATCACCGTCGGCTGGTGTTGTCAGAGGAATACCTGGAAGAGCTGCAAAGGGAAGAAGGAGAGAATTTCGACCGCTCGCAGTGGCCACTGTACTTCGAGGAATTGAATGGGCCACGCCGGATGGAGACCATCTGGGACGGTTTGGCAGGGCGTGGCATGAACGCCCGCGATCTCGAGAAACTCTTCGGCTTAAATCTTCAGCGCTTGTACCAGGAGGTGATTGGCTAGCTTAGAGCTTAAGCCAGCCCCATTCGCAGTGGCAAGCCACATCAATTGCGATGGCTGCAACTAAGCGAACCAGAATCGAGAGTGTCCCAATAACTGTGTAACTGTCTATTACTAACCCAGATAATGGGTGAGGATAGGCAGGTACGCAGAATAAATTACAGTCTCAATTTGCAGCACGATACACCAATAGTACCCACATAGTTAACAGCACGATCCAGCTTGAAAAATATGCATAGACTCTTGGCCAAATCTCATTCTTCCCTGTATGAATATATGTGTGAACTACTCGTACAAGAACATATACCCAAGCTAATACAAAAAACGGTGTGCCGGTGAGACCTGTAGCTATCCCCGCCAAGCAACAAACGTAAAATAGAACTGGTGCTTCGTACAAATTGGAAAAATGACGGGCAAGCTTTGCTGATGCCTCGGGCTCATTTCCATCTTGGTATGTTTTGAAATACGATACATCCACGGTTCCTTCGGCAACGAATTTCGATCTAGCACGAAATAGCCTTATAACAACCGAAAATGTGAGTACAACCATAGCGAACATGGGATAAATCAATCTGTAGTCTTCCATGCAAATACCTTTTCAATGGGCCTGAAATCACCACTTGGTTCCAGGAACACATAACGCTTTTAATAAGGGACAAAGCGCTTTGTCCCGCTTTGCTTTGTTTGTTATATGGCGCTATCGACATACTCCCTTTTATGCTTTTTCGCCTTCTGCCATATTTTTAATAGTCTCAAAACAACCGATAATAAGCCGACTTGCATCGAAAGGGACCTCCCCTTCAACTTCTAAGGCTTTATCCTCGTGCATCTTTGCCTCAGAAGAATAGAATCTCTCCTTATCAGGCCATATTTGTAAAGATACAACTACTTTTTCTCCTTCTTTGATGGCCACGGCACGGTGGAAGTCAGTTTGCTTGCCGCGTGGGACAAAATCCTCCCAGCCATCAATAATCTCTATGCACCCGTACTTTTTGAATATTGCAGCACTCTTCACAGCCCATGAGTGATATAAATCCATATTCCGTTCTGGCACCGGGATTACGAGGACCGAGATGTACATATCCGCAGCTCCTATAGTGATTCTCCGGCTAGCACACAGTTGCTGACCGGGCTGGTTCTTATCCCGGGATGGGAACGCTAAGTTCCTGCGGCACAGCATAGCCTTTCTGAACAGCCGGTCGCTCCGCGATGCGTAGATACCAGTCTTTTAAACGGGGATAGTCATTCAAATCCATTTGCTGGAACTGGTAACGGGATATCCAGGGCCAGGTGGCGATATCCACGATTGAATAATCATCGGCAATGTAATTCTTGCCCCTTAGTCGAGATTCCAGAACCTGGTACAAGCGCGCATTTTCCTTGCTATAGCGCGCCTCAGCATAGGGCGACTTTCCTGGATTGAACTTGACGAAATGGTGAGTCTGACCAAGCATGGGGCCTATATGCCCCATCTGAAACATCAGCCATTCCATTTCTTGCCAGAACTGTGGACCAATCGAACTCATTAGTTTTCCAGTCTTGTGGGCCAGGTACATCAGAATTGCGCCCGACTCCATTAACCCAGTCCCGGTTTCATGATCGACTATGGCGGGGATTTTGTGGTTTGGGCTGATTGCGACAAAATCCTCAGTGTGTTGGTCCCCCCTGCTAATATCGATTGGAAAAACCCTGTAGGCAAGGCCCAGTTCCTCCAACATAATCGACACCTTGCGCCCATTGGGCGTACTCCATGTATACAGATCTATAAGTTGTCGGTCAGGATGCCTGGCGCGTTCTTGTTTGCTCACTGTCGACCTCCTCGCAGTTCAATAAACCAGACTATCACTACCGAGCTATATACTCCCCCTAAGCGGCAACAGCTTTGCATGGTTTGCGCACAGCGTCCGGTGGAAACGGCCATTGTGTTCTGCCGCTAAGTATTGCCTCGATCTGGCCTCAGCAATTACGAATAAAATCGTAATCGATGGGCTTGCCCAGATCGATGTTGTGGTGCACTGACGGCATGGGATATTTCAAGCCGGTGGCACAATTAAATAGCATCACCTGCTCATCTGACCTGATTCTGCCACTGGCCAGTTCCTGTATTAACGCTGCCAGCGTCGCTGCGCCTTCCGGGCATAGCAGGATACCTTCCGTCTTCGCGCATTCCTGGTGTGCTGCATTGATAGCGTCATCGCTGACAGCTACAGCAAAACCACCGGATTCTCGCACCGCATCCAGTATTAAGAAGTCTCCCACCGCCGCCGGCACCCTAATGCCGTATGCGATCGTACTGGCATCTGCCCAAGGTTCGGCGTGACGTGTGCCTTCATCAAATGCCTTGACGATGGGAGCGCAACCTTCTGCCTGCACTGCCACCATTCGCGGCCGCTTCGAGCCAATCCAGCCGATTGCCTCCAATTCAGCGAAGGCTTTCCACATGCCAATCAAGCCGGTGCCACCACCGGTGGGGTAAAGAATGACGTCAGGCACTTCCCAGTTCAATTGCTCTGCCAGCTCCAGCCCCATGGTTTTCTTGCCTTCGATTCGGTAGGGCTCCTTCAAGGTGGAAGCATCAAACCAGCCCATGGCCTGTTTGCCTTCTCCGACGATGCGGCCACAGTCGGTGATGTAGCCATTTACCAGGAATGTTTTCGCGCCCTGAAACGCTATTTCTTCGATGTTCACCCGCGGCGTATCTTCCGGGCAGAACACGTAGGTCTCGATATCAGCTGCCGAACAATAGGCGGCCAGGGCCGCACCGGCATTACCGTTGGTTGGCATCGCCATGGTGGTGATGCCGAGTTCCTTCGCCATCGCCACCGCCAGGGCTATGCCCCGCGCCTTGAAGGAGCCGGTTGGAAGCCTACCCTCATCTTTTATCAGAATCTCGCCGCATCCGTATCTAACTTGAAGTTTTGGCGCTGCTAATATCGGCGTCATCACCTCCCCCAGCCGCACTACATTGGCCGATTTTCTTAGGGGTAAAAACTCGCGATAACGCCAGAATTCAGGCAGCCGCGATTTCAGATCGTCCTTCGAGATGGCTTTGCCCAGAGCGTCGAGATCGTACTTCACCAGCAACGGTTTGCCGGCTTCTGACAAACCATGTAACTGATCGGCTGGATAAACCTTGCCGGTATAACTGCATTCAAGGTGGCTTACAAAAGTGGGGTACTCGTTCATGTAGTCCTCTTCAATCGTTACAGTCGGAACATCTTGTTAATCAAACCATCGTCGGCGATGCCGTGATAAATCGCTGCACCAATATGTAATGTAAGCACTGCCAGCAATGCCCAGCAACTCCACAGGTGCAGACCGGAAAAAAGAATATTGAGATCGTCATTTTCTTCCGCCCACGCCGGCAGATTCAGAACCCACCAGAAGGAGGTCTCCCAACCACTATAGGAAGAGGAGAGGTAACCACTAAGGCAGCAAGCGGCAATTAGCAAATACATAATGAGGTGATCGAGTACCGCCAATTTTTGCCTTTGATCCGGATTATTCAGATGACGATTGCCGTTGTCAGCAATTCGAATCGCCGCCATCGTCACGGTGATCAGCAACACAGTCATACCGATATTTTTATGTAGTTGAAAAGGTAAAACCCGGTACGTAAATTCTGCGGATGGCAGGGGTAGGGACAACATCCACCAACTCGATGCAAACAGAAAGAACACCGAGCTTGCCAGCACCCAATGCAACATCACCGTGATCTTTGGCAAGCGTTCCTGCTCTACCGATTCCCTGCTCAAGTTCGACTCTCTTGTTGCATCACTTTAAACGCCGCCATAAGCAGGCACAAGTGGATAAAGAACCACAACAACAGTGGCCACAAATATTGCGCCCGTAATAGCGGACCTGTGTTCAGCGCGGCGGTGAACGCGGCCACATCCAGCAGCACCAGCAGGGAAAAACTGATGACACCCAGCTTGATGAAGCGAGGACTGTCGTTGACCAGGCCAAACCCTGCGACCATGGAGGCAAGGGCCGCACCACAAACCAGCAATGACAAGCTGATCTGAAAGGGACGAAACCAGGGAGGACTCGAGGCCAGGATGATTTGCACTGAGCTGACCATTAACTGGCATTCCTTTAAAGACAACCCCTCCTCCGCCAATTCATCGGCACGACAGTCTGCCGCCGTGCCTATTTCTGCTGCAGAGCCGGGAGCTATTACAATCTGCTTGAGGAGTTCATTAGCCTGATTTGCCAATAGCAGCAAGGCAAACAACAGGGCAATTACACCCAGCCAGGTCCGGCCCGTTGTGACCCTGTCATTCTGATTCATGAAGGACTCAAACCGGTTTCAGCTTATTCAACCTGATTCGAGTACTTGTCTCGAAAGCGCTCGTAGAGTTGTTGCTGGGTTCCAAATAAATCAATATCCCGGCCCTGAATGTAGGCGCCAAGGACTTGGCTGCTACGCATGTCCAGCGCATCACCGACCGAGATAAACAAGGTTGCATCCTTACCGACTTCCAGCGTGCCGATGCGGTCGTCTATGCCCAGTATTTCCGCATTGTTCTTGGTGATAAGGGTCAATGCACTCTCCGGATCGAGGCCATAGGCGGCCGCCGTTCCCGCCAGAAACGGCAGATTCCGCTGCGACTGGATACCGGTTGCACCGCCGCCCAGACCGACTTTCAGTCCGGCTTCACTGAGCAAGTAGGGCATCCGAAAAGGACCATCGGTATCATGCCAGGCCATTTCCGGCAGGTCATGCACCGCCTCGTAGATGACAGGAATATCTTCTGCCAACAGCAGATCCTTGACCATGAGCGCCTCGCGGCCACCTACCAGCACCACGTCCGCGATTGGGTAGCGGCGAGCGAAGCGCACCGCAGAAATAATTTCCTTGGCCTCATCGGCATGAATAAAGAGCTTTGCCGAGCCATTAAACAAAGACCGCATGGCCTGTAAATTCAGATTCAGAGGCTCTCCGGTATAGGTCTGCGCACTCTGGAACAAGGAGTGCAACAGCTGCACGGCGCCGGAGTATTCCTCGTTATCTACAGTCTCGAAGCGAAACGTGTCCGCATTGCGCCGTCGGGTTTTTAACCGTGGCCAGTATAGATGCATCCCATCATCGGTGCGCAGTGCTGCATCTTCCCAATTCCAGCCATCCAGCTTCATCAGCGAAGAAGAACCCGATACCAATCCACCCTGCGGTGTCACCTGGGCAGTGAGAATGCCATTGAAGCGGTGCGTGGAAATTATTTCTGAATCCGTATTGTAGGCGATTGCCGAGCGCACGCTGGCATTGATATCACCCTCCTCCTCGAAGTCAGCAGTGGCGCGACTGGCACCTACTTCGGTCAACCCGAGACTGGTATTGGGTAGTACAAAGCCAGGATACACATGGGTTCCCTGCAGGTCGATGACCCTATGGTTGCTCAGATCAATAGCGTCATCGGCGGCTGCCACCGCCGTGATGATGCCTTCGCTAAACGTGATCACGCCGTCGGCAATCACTTCGCCATTGCCAATATGAATAATCGCGCCGACAATTGCGATCGGCTCACTCTGGTCGGCGGCTGGCTGCGGCACCAGGGCGATTGCCGATGCACTCAATACCATTGCAATAAATCCGGACAACAATCGAGCCAGGCCGGCAAACCATATTTTTATATGCGCCTCCATGCTTAATCCTCCCTGCCGATGGCCGCAATGATGCGGGCGCGCTCATTGGCGATCTGCTCCCGCATCGCCAGATCTTCATCGCGATCGTAATAGGGTGTGCCTTCGATCCAGGTAGTTTCCACGCCCGCATAGATCGAAAGCGGGTGGTCGGACCACAGCACCAGATCGGCGTCTTTGCCTGGCCGAATACTTCCTATCCGATTATCCAGGTGCAACAATATTGCCGGATTAATGGTTACCTGTTTAAAGGCGTCGATTTCGCTCAGCCCACCATATTTTACGGATTTCGCCGCCTCCTGATTCAGGCGCCGCGACATCTCAGCGTCGTCAGAATTAATTGCGACGACGACACCGGCTTGCTGCATCAATGCGGCGTTATAGGGGATGGCCTGAAAGGCCTCCCATTTGTATCCCCACCAATCAGCAAAGGTGGAACCACCGGCGCCATGCAATGCCATCTTGTCGGCAACCTTGTATCCTTCAAGAATATGAGTGAAGGTATTGATGTTGAAATCAAAACTATCAGCAACATTGATTAACATATTGATTTCGGATTGCACGTATGAGTGGCTGGTGACATAACGTTCGCCGTTGAGGATTTCCAGCATGGTCTCGTCTACCAGATTACGGCGGGGAGCAGTCACATTTCGGCGCTGTGATCGTGACAATCTACGATAATCGTTCCATTTTTTCTCATACTCACGTGCCTGGGAAAAGGCATTCACATAGACCTGCTCCACCCCCATTCGGGTTTGCGGATAACGAATAGAAGCCGGACTACGACTCCTTTTTACGTTTTCCCCCAATGCAAATTTGATGAACTCATCCGCGCCCTCGATGAGTAGTTCACTGGAAGGTCTGCCCCAGCGCATCTTGATGATTGCCGACTGACCACCGATAGGGTTCGCAGAACCATGTAACAACTGAGCGGTTGTTACGCCGCCAGCAAGATTGCGATAGATGTTAATGCTTTCCGAATCCAGCACATCTTTCATTCTTACCATGGCGGAATTCGCCATGGTTTCATTAATATTGAACAGGGCGATATGGGAGTGTTCGTCGATGATGCCCGGCGTTAAATGCTTGCCCGAGCCATCAATCTCCAGCACGCCATCGGCCGATAAATCGTTGCCGACCTCCGCGATCTTGCCGGCACGCACCAACACATCCGTAACCAGCGTACCGGCCTCCTCATTGGTCCAGACCATGGCGCCGCGAATCAACATATCCTGCCGCTGCGGCATGGATTCACGCCCATAGGCGACGAAGGGATAGAGGATGGCACCGGGGACAGCGGCATCTGCAGTAGACTCTGCGGCCTCTTCAGCACTGGATTCGGCTTCGATCTCACCGGTTCTTAGCAGTTGCCAGCTAAGCAACTCACCGGCAGGCGAGCGTCCATTGCCCTGCCATCCGCCCGTTACCGGCCAGCCGTTGAGCCGGGTTCTATCGCCATTTTCTTCCAGGGCAAAACTGAGAGAAATCAAGTCATTGCCAAGCTCCAGCGCTACTGTTCGGCTTTCAGACTCGTCATCTGTTAGCAGTATCTTCGCCTTGTGTTTGCCCTCCTCGAAGCGCAGTTCAAGATCGTAGGATTCGCCAGCCATCAGCAGCTGATAACGGCCATCACTATCGTTGAAATCGGCTACCAGTACATGTTGTTTACCGCGAATCCAGTTTTCCAGCAGCAGCGAATCTTCAGCAAAAAGTTCTGCCGAAGAAATGACAAAATTCGCCAGGTAACCCGGCGCCAACTGGCCCAACTGCTCAGACACACCAAGCATTGCAGCCGGGGTCCTGGTGATGGCATCGAGAGCGGTTTGCGCCGGCAATCCACTGTTCACAGCCAGTCGCAGATTTTTCAAAAAATCATCGCCGCTGCCAGCGCTGGTAATCGCGAAGTCAATATCATGTTCGGCGAGAATTCCGGGATTGAACGGCGCCAGCTCCCAGTGCTTCAGGTCCACCAGTGAAATATTATCGGCAGCGATGGCGTCATCGACTTCTGGTGCCTCGGGAAAATTTACCGGAACGATCAGGGTGGCATTTGTTGCCTTGATCAGGTCCGCACGCTTGTAGCTGTCGCCGGCGCCCTTGAGTATGTATTGGACTTCAAATTCGTCTCCCACCTTGTCGGCGGTCAAAGCCTGCTGCCAGTTACTGACTTCCATTATCTGTGGCAATCCCTGGTAGCGATTCCAGGCCTCGAGCGACTCGTCTGTAAACGGACGTGGTGATTGCACAGCAAACCAGGCTGCATCCAGGTAGGTCTGCCGCAGCAGGGCGAAAGAGCCCATCAGGGACGAGGGCATGGATTGGGTCGAAGTACCCTTGGAAAGCGAGTAGTGAGCGGCAGCGTCTGGACTGATAATTGATTCACTGGCGCGCTCGTCACCGAGCGTGATCAGCGCCGAGGTGCCACGGGCGATGCCGTCGGCACGCAAGCTCAAAACTGTCGAAAAACCCTGTTGACGAAATTTGTCCCTGGTCTCGGTAGCGGGAGAAAACGCGGTGCTGGCCCGGAAGCTGGCACGAATTGCGTCGTTGACGTTGAGAGCCAGGTCTCTGGAAAACAGGTTTTCTGCCGCACCGTTGGCATCCTCCCGTTCCAATTCGGGAATACCATAACCGGTGTAGATATCGATAAAGCCAGGGTAAATGAAGCGTCCCCCCAGATCGATCTCAAAATAGCCGTTGCTTAGCTCGCCACCCGCACGAACTTCTACCACCCTGCCATCGCGAATTAGCAGGGTGCCACCACTCAAAATCTCACCATCAGCCTGGTAAATATTGGCGTTGGTGAAGGCGAAGGCATTGCGTCGATCATCGGCAATGCCATTTGCTGTCAGATTGTCTTGCGCCAACACCGAAGGCGTTGAAATGGCGGCCAGGAACACCAGCCCTGTAGCGGTAAATCCTGTTCTGATTTTTCCCATTATGGATATACTCCGATTAACAATAAGAGTCATTATGCCTGTGCTTCAGTATTTCGATTTTCAATGAGTTTACAGTCATATTCTGGCAATTATAAGAGCCGGAGCTTTTCTGGATAAAAGCCCTGGGGCATCACTGCATTATTCAGAGGTGCCCTAGTTCAATTCAGGTATACTCCCGAATCTGCGCTAGAAATCGACCCTATTGGAGGCCCCAAAAAATGTCGTCAGCCCCGAAATTTCTATTTGCCACATTGTCTTCGATATTGCTCAGTTGCGGTGCCGAAGAAACACCACCCAACCCCAGCAGTAGCGACTCCGGGACGGCTGCAAATGCAGTCTCACAGGCCAGTAGCGCGCCTGCAAGTCCTGAGCTGGGAACCTTCGGCATCGATCTTAGCCACCAGGATACGAACACACGACCTGGCGATGACTTCTTCAGATATGCCAATGGGCTTTGGCTGGACACTTACGAGCTACCCGCTGATCGTAGTAATTACGGCTCCTTCGCGGTGCTGAGCGACAGGTCGGACCATAGAGTACGCACAATAATCGATGACCTCACGGCTATCGAACCCAGCACGGGGTCCATGGAGCAAAAGATCAGCGACTATTATCTTAGCTTTATGAATACAGAAATTCTCAATGAATTGGGCATCAGTCCACTGCTGCCCGGACTCGCTGCCCTGGCAGAAATTGACACCAGAGAAGAATTGATCGCCGCTTTCGGCCGTTCCCAGATCGACAATACCGCCAGCCCATTCGGATTCTATGTCGATGCCGACCGCAGCGATCCCGACCGCCACCAACTGGTTCTCTCGGTTGGCGGTTTGGGTTTGCCTGACCGGGACTACTATTTATTGGATACGGAAAAATTTGTTAACGCCCGGGAAGAATACGTGGCGCATATCGCGCGCATACTCGATTTCGCAGGGATCGAGGACAGCACGGCGAAGGCGCAGGGCATCCTCGAGTTGGAGTCTCAGATAGCCGAGCATACCTGGCCCCGTGCTCAACGACGAAACCGCGATCTGACATACAACCCAATGAGTTTTGATGAGTTCCTGAACACCTACGCGGGCCTGGACTGGACTGCCTATTTTTCAGCAGCGGGCATTCAAAATCTGGAAGGTCTCAACGTAACTTATCCAAGTGCCATGTCGCCCATTATAGATCTGATCAACAACCTGGCGGTGGACGAGTGGAAGAATTACATGACTTATCGCTTCATCGTCGATAGTGCCAGTACGCTGTCCGAAGAGATCAATGAGGAATCCTTCCATTTCTATTCTACAGTCCTCAATGGCGTGTCGGAGCAACGGCAGCGTTGGGAAAGAGGCGTGGCCAGAGTTGGCTCACTCAACAGCCTCGGTGAAGCCCTGGGCCAGGTCTATGTCGAGCGTCACTTTCCGGAAGCCGCCAAGCAGCAAATGGAAGCGCTGGTGGAAAACCTGCGGACGGCTCTGGCGCAAAGCATCGAGGAGATAGACTGGATGGGTGCGGCCACCAAGGCGGCGGCCAACAAGAAGCTGCAGTCTTTCCGACCCAAGATCGCCTACCCCGATGAGTGGCGCGATCTTTCTTCCATCGAAATTACCCGGGATGGCCTGTTCGCCAATGCGCAGAACGTGCGCGAGTTCAATTATGCGGACGAGATAGGTCGGCTGGGGCAAGCCACCAACCGGGAAGAGTGGGGCATGACGCCACAGACAGTAAATGCCTATTACAACTCTTCATTCAATGAAATTGTTTTCCCTGCCGGCATATTGCAACCACCATTTTTTGATCCGGCTGCCGAGCTGGCAGTCAATTACGGTGGTATCGCCGCGGTTATCGGACATGAAATGGGCCATGGTTTCGACGACCAGGGCTCGAAGTCGGACGCGCTGGGAGTACAACGCAATTGGTGGACCGATGCGGATCGCGCCAATTTCGAAGTGCTGACCACGGCGTTGGCGGCACAATATAGTCGCTTCGAGCCAGTGCCTGGTTATTTTATAGACGGCGACTTTACCCTCGGTGAAAACATTGGCGATGTCGGTGGATTGTCGCTGGCCTATCGTGCTTATCATATGGCGCTTGCCGGTGAAGAGGCACCGCTTATAGATGGCTTCACCGGTGACCAGCGCTTCTTCCTCTCCTGGGCACAGGTTTGGCAGCGCAAGTATCGCGAGGATGCACTGATTCAACGCCTGACTACTGACCCCCACTCTCCAGCCGAGTTTCGCGTTAACGGCGTGGTGAGAAATTTCAATGAATGGTATGAGGCTTTCGATGTGCAGGCGGACGATGCCTTGTATTTACCCGCGGCAGAGCGCATTCGAATCTGGTGACACGGAGTCAATTATGAAAGTGACGCAAATTCTCCTGCTACTCAGTGTGGTAGCTTTCGGCAACGCCCTGGCGCAGGATAATTATGACATCATCATCAGAGGCGGAAAGATTATCGATGGCTCCGGGAATCCCTGGTATGAAGCCGACGTCGGTATCACTGATGAGCGGGTGACGGCAATCGGTAATCTCAGCCCAGACTCGGCAACAACTCTCATCGACGCCACCGGCTTGATTGTTGCCCCCGGCTTTATCGATCCCCATACCCATGCTATTCGCGGTATTTTCGATGTGCCCACAGCAGAAAGCGCCTTACTTCAGGGTGTGACTACCTTGACCGAGGGCAACGATGGCAGTTCGCCCTTTCCCATCGATGCGCATTATCAAGCCATCATCGAAAAACAGATCAGCCCAAACTGGGCTGTCTTCGTTGGTCAGGGCACGATCCGATCGATCGTCATCGGTAGCGAAGATAGGGCCGCGACCCCTGCCGAAATGCAGCGCATGCAAGACATGATTGCGCAAGCCATGGAGCAAGGTGCACTGGGGATCTCGACCGGCTTGTTTTATGTACCTGGCAGCTTTACACCCACCAGCGAAGTCATCGAGTTATCCAAAGTTGCGGCTGCTTACGGCGGCATCTATATATCCCATATGCGTGAGGAAGCGGCGCAGTTAATCGACTCGGTTCAAGAGACTATACGCATCGGCGTGGAAGCGAATATTCCGGTGCAGATGACGCACCACAAGGTCATTGGCAAGGGAAATTACGGGGCTAGCGTGGACAGCCTGCGTCTGGTTGACGAGGCCCGGGCCCGCGGCATCGACATAAGCATCGATCAGTACCCTTACACCGCATCACAAACAGGCATCGTTGCGCTGATTCCACAATGGGCACAGGAGGGTGGCAACGAACGCCTGCTGGAGAGGATTGCCAGCCCGGAAACCCGGGGCACCGTGAAAGCCGCAATCGTCGACAAGATTCTCTACGATCGCGGCGGCGGCGACCCGAAAAATGTGGTGATCTCGCGCAATCCCCGGGATCGGTCCATGGAGGGTAAAAACCTTGCCGAACTAACGCTTGAGGCCGGCATGTCGCCAACGCCCGAAAACGCCGCCGATGTGGTAATGGATATCGTAAAGGCCGGTGGCGCTACGGCTGTCTATCACGCTATCGGTCCCGAGGACGTGGATCGCATCATGCAACATCCGGCCACTGCGATTGGCTCCGACGGTCCGCTTTCCGTATTCGGAGTCGGTGCACCCCACCCACGTCAGTATGGCACCTTCGCTCGCGTACTCGGCCATTTTGTCCGCGAACGGGGCGTGATCACGCTCGAAGATGCTATACGCAAGATGAGCAGCCTGACGGCGCAGCGGCTGGGAATTCGCGACCGGGGTTTGCTGGCAGAGAATTACTATGCCGACATCGCCGTGTTCGATGCCGATGAGATAATCGACATGGCGACCTTCGAAGAGCCGCACCAGTATGCCGTGGGCATGAAGTACGTGCTGGTGAACGGGCAGCTCGTGGTCGAGGATGGCCAGCACACGGGCAGGCGACCCGGAAAGATCCTTTATGGCCCCGGTTATACGGGTCGCTGAATGTAGTCGCTATTCGAATTTTTGCTTATTCTGAGGATAGACCCCATTTGTGGTGTCAGTATGGTGAGATTCGCCATTTTTGGCTATTTTCCACACTTTTTTCTCGCTGCATGTTTTATCCCATTGTTTTTACTGGTATTTCCTGGTTGGCACGCAATTCGCACTAATACTCTTCAGGCATCTAAACACCAGAGATAACTCGCCGCCGTAGCGGAGAAAAATATGAAAGCACTAGGCAATTTAGCAGTCATCTTCCTCGTCATCCTCGGCCTGCTGGCCCTGATTCCACTTATCTCCTTAGGAGTCACGGTACTGGGTACGGTGATGGTAATAGCCATCTGGGTACTACCTATATGGATAATTGCTAGCTCGGAAAAGACCACAGGGTTTGAAAAAATTACCTGGCTGCTGGCAATGGTCTGCCTGTCTTGGTTTGCCTGGGTATTTTATTTTTTCCTGGCGCCGATCAAACCCAGGCATCGTTACTATTACTAGACAGTCCTTGCAGTAACGCATCCGCCAGCAACCGCTTCTAATGCCTTCCGCTTCAGGTATCATATGGTGCCAGGATACAGGATAAGTTGATGCCAATAATAGATGTCGAGAATCTCAGCAAGAAGTATCCACTGCCGGATGACAAGTCGAAATCATTCTTCGCCGTCGACGGCATTTCCCTGAAGATCGAAAAAGGCGAGATCTTTGGTATTCTCGGACCCAACGGTGCCGGCAAGACCACCACGCTTGAAATGCTCGAAGGCCTGGTTGATATCGATGACGGTTCGGCATACATCGATGGTATTGATGTGAAAGCTAATCCCTACGCAGTAAAAAAGATAATTGGAGTGCAGTTGCAGGCTAATGAATACTTCGATAATACCTCCCTTGACGAATTGCTTACTTTGTTCGGCGCTCTGTATGAGCGCGATATAGATGTCTCTGACTTGCTGAACAAGGTAGACCTGCTTGACAAAGCCCATGCCAAACCCAGTCAATTGTCAGGCGGTCAAAAGCAACGGTTCTCCATCGCCTGTGCTTTAGTAAATGATCCGAAGATTTTATTTCTTGACGAACCAACTACTGGTCTGGATCCCCAGGCCAAACGTAATCTGTGGGACCTGGTACTCAAGCTGAACAAGTCTGGCAAAACCATCGTTCTCACCACTCACAATATGGAAGAAGCGGAATCCCTTTGTCGACGCATAGCCATTATGGATCATGGCAAAATTATCGCCGAAGACAGCCCCCAGAACCTCATCCTGAAACATGCGCCGGAACCACCTGTTGCGCCACTACATGGCAACATCGAAGATGTGTTCTTGACCCTAACCGGCCATGCGCTAAGGGATTAAAAGTGGCTTTTATCTTTAGTAAAGTACAAATTCATCTGGCCAAGGTTTTCCTGAAAATATTCCTGCGCGATCGACAGTCAATTTTTTTCAGCCTGTTCTTTCCCATCATTTTTATGACGGTTTTTAGTTTCGCTAATAGTGGTGGGCAAGATCCAATCGATGTCGGGATTGTTAACAACTCCACGAGTCCTGTAGCCACCAACTTCACACAATTATTAATCGACAACCCCCTATTCAATGTCACTGTCGGCGAGGAATCTCGCTTGCGCGAAGAACTGGTGGAAGGCAATCAGACCATGGTTTTGATACTGCCGGAGTCCTTCGATGAGCAAAGCGACGGCGCCGAGTTGAATTTGCTGGTCGATGCCGCCCAGGTGCAGCAACTGGGGCTTATCATGCCGGTGCTCGAACAAACGCTGATCTCCATAGAGCGCGAATTTAGAGATATCGAGCCGATGTTTAGCCTGTCCATCGAAGATGTACAGGCGCGATCCCAGAATTATCTTGATTTTCTGCTTCCCGGCTTGATGGCATTTACCCTGATGCAGCTGAGTATCGCGGGTAGCGGATTCAACATCGTCGAGTATCGCCGCAAGGGAATACTTAAGCGGCTGTTCGTAACACCTATCCAGCCACGGGATTTTATTGCGTCCATTGTTATGGCGAGAATGGCGATAATACTGATCCAATTGTCGGTGCTTATTGCCTTTGCTGTGTTGATGTTGAATGTCAGCATCGTCGGCAGTTTTGTGTCTTTTTACTTCATCGTGATCCTGGGAACATTTATCTTCCTGTGCCTGGGATTCTGCCTCGGCAGCATCGCCAAGACTCAACAGGCGGTGATGGCGGTGGGAAACCTGGTCATATTCCCGCAGATCTTCCTCTCCGGCGTGTTCTATCCGATCGAATCGATGCCGGAGTGGATCCAGCCAATTGCCTTTGTTTTGCCATTGAGCTTTGTTTCCACCAGCATGCGAGAAATCGCCAACGATGGCGCCTCGCTGTTCGCCATCGCCCCGAGCCTCATCGGCATTACCGTTTGGCTTGTCCTCTCTTTTATTCTGGCAACGCGCCTGTTTGTGTGGAAAGAAGTTGCCAACTAGACGGGCAGCGTGGGGATAAACGGCATCGAATCCAAATTCAGTGAATCCACGACCGCCCGGGTCTAGGCGGCGAGCATTTCTAGGTCTGCTTCCGGACTTGTCGAAGCATACGCTACATTGAAAAATCCCTATTGGGGGTCCCAGGCAGATCGAGTTGCCGCCTCTAGAAATTTTTGCCTATTGTCATCACTGGGCGGTGGTTCTGAGTCACCGAAGATTGCACGAATCCAATGACCATCGGTAGGGTTTGGGAACAGGATATAGTTGCGACCGTATAAATCCCGATCTGCCTCCATTAATTCAAGTCTTGCATCGACATCGGTGGAATAGTACTTGCGAGAAAAATCATTGAGGTTATCGCCGAGGAAGGCCACGATTTCGTATTCCTCGGCTATTCGCTGTTGCACGATTTCCTTGTTGGAAGAAGCGCGCAAGACGGTGAGGTGTTCCTCATCGACGTTGGGAAAACCGACAGCCTGGAGATTTCCCAGAGCCAGCTCGAAAGTCTCTTCACCCTGATCCCGATTAGTGACATAGAATACTTCCACCTGGTTCGCTGAGCAGAAGCGCAGGAATTCCAGGGCGCCAGGACTTGCGGTAAACCGATTTTCCACCACCCAACGATCCCAGCTGTCATCATCAAAAAAATCCTCGCCCTGGTTTATCAGATAACCCCAATAGCCGTTTGCCAGCAGCAAGGTTTCATCCACATCGCTCACTATAGCCAGGGGTCTGGCACCTGACTCCCGCCTGGCCAGTGCCAGTTCAACTCGCATCCTCGCCAGGCTGAAGCCCTGATAAAATAGGGCACGATGTTCCGCCGCCGCCTGTTTCCAGGCGACGGCATAGATGAGATTGTTCCGCAAATTCTCACTTCCTGCCGGTTGCGACTGTACATTTTGCGCCACCACCTGGCTTGCAATAGCGATCAACAACAACAGCACAAAGTTTCTTCGGAAATTTCTGACTAGGACCATGGGCTTCTCTCGTAGGTTTCTGCTTATTAATAATTGCGTGTTTGAATTGAGTTTAATATGGAAATAGCAATCCTATCTGTACTATATTGCATCAGAATCAGCGCAAATCCACTCCAATTCACACACAAGCACACAGATGTGGGCAATATTGAGGCCTTATGATCAAAATCTACCGCCAACTCATTCTCCTGACAACGTTATGCATCTGTAGTGCGAGCCTTTCGGCGCAGACATACCGAATCCTGATTAGCAATGATGACGGCATCGAATCGCCATTGCTTGCGGCCTTACAGCAGGAACTGGCAAAACTGCCGGATGTCGAAGTGGTGGTGTCGGCACCGAACGAAAACCAGTCCGGCAGTAGCATGTCCTCAATCGGTGGGCCGACTGTTGTGGACCGCTATTACCAGGATGGCAGTTTCTTTGGCTATAGCGTACACGGCAGACCATCAAATGCCGTGACCTTCGGCTTGCAGGTGCTGGGCAGGGACGATGCATTTGACCTGGTGGTATCAGGGATTAACCAGGGTGCCAATGTAGGAGACGTGTCACACGCGTCGGGCACGGTAGGTGCCGCGATGCGGGCGCTGTACCTGGGCGTCCCGGCCATTGCCATATCACAGGAAATTGAGGACGTTAATACTGCGGCATCTGCGAGATTTGCAGCGCAACTGGTTGCCAGATATCAACAGCAGGGCGCACCCGAAGGCGTACTCATCTCGATCAACATCCCGGCGGGGGAGTTAAAAGGAGTCGCAGTCAGGCCCATGGGCGATTCCTATTTACAAACAGGCTCCTATGAGTTGATCGAAGATTCCGGCAATCGGCTGACTTATGAGCGTGAACGCATCCGGGTTCAATCGACGGATGCGAGCACGGATACCTATTCCTACCAGCAAGGCTATATCACATTGACGCCGATCAAGTTTGATTGGACGGCTCACGAACTCATCGATGAAGTGAAAAACTGGGATCTCCAATTGGTCGAGTAGTTGTCAGTGCTGGTCAAATTGCCGTGTGGGCAATCGCACGAGCTAAGGAGCCGAGGCTGAATTTTGTTAGAATTTGAACATATCGTACAGGTCAATGACTTCGGTGATTCTAGCTTGTCTGTCCTGACCCGGAACCAGCTTTGGCAAGGTCTGGTGCTTCGCGCCCACAGCCCGGATAAATTTGTGCAAGGTTTGCAATGTGCCTCAGAGCAGATATCGGGCAATGAATTCATGCGCGCAGTACAGGCGGGAGCGTCAAACTTTCGTGAGAGCGTTATCCTCCATCCTCAGGAGAAAATCTGTACCCGAACTGTCGACGACCCGACCCAGATCAGTGCCGAGAGTACCACCTGTATCGAAGAACCCGAGGCGGGTTCCCTGTTTGTACGCTTCAGCTACAGAAGGGATCTGGGCAGCCATGACCAACAGGTGAATGTGGGCGAACACCTGAAAGCCGCCTATGTAAGGGTTGATCGAGATGCCATCGCCATGATCAGAGTGCTGGCGGAGAGCCGGCGACTCGGTCAGCTTATCAACTAGGGCATCTCCGAATAATGGCAGACGGGTTTTTGATTCCCACCGCCGAATTGGTTTATTCTCTGACTCCACCAGCTATTTAACTGCAATCCAACTGGAGCATCCAGGCCATGAAAATACCAATAAAGCTAGCCGCTATCCCGTTGTTGATCTTCACCTATTTCGGCGCGTTCGCGGACCGCCAGGCGACTGATGACGAAAGCCACATCGATGACCCACGGGTACAACATCGAAGCTATTCCTTCTCTCCAACCGGAGAAACCATTCCCTATGCCCTGTTTGTGCCTTCTACCTATAGTGAAAATGACGGGGCTCCACTGATCCTATCCCTGCATGGTCTAGGCCGCAGTTACGACTGGCTAATGGGCTATCACGGCCTCCTCGACCAGGCCGAAGCCAGTGGCTATATCGTGGTGACGCCGCTTGGCTATACTCGTCGCGGCTGGTTCGGTTCAAGACCAACCGAAGCAATGAAAGATGCGGCATACAGCGAGGAGGATGTCATGCAGGTCCTTAAGCTGGTGCGCGAAGAATTTAATGTGGATGCAAACCGGATTTATCTGTGGGGCCACTCCATGGGCGGGGCTGGCACCTATCACATTGCAGCAAGACACCCGGACCTGTTTGCCGGCCTGGGTGTTGCAGCACCGGCGCCGCAGCGTGATGCCCCCATCGCTGCAACGCTGGAGAAGATTAAACACCTGCCTATCTTCGTACTACAAGGCGATGAAGACAGCTTGGTCACGTTGACACGGCAATGGGTGGCGAAGATGCAGGAGCTGGGAATGCAGCATGTGTACGTGGAGATTGCCGGCGGCGACCATTCACTGGTGATTTCCCAGAACGCCGAACACATGCAAAAATTTGTGGATTTTTTTAATATCGTCAGGAAGAAATATTGATTCCAATTAAAGGCTGCCGGGAATTGATGAATATGTTCAAGACTCTTCAATGTTTGTTAGCTAGCGCCGCCTGGTTAACAACAAGCAATATGATGGCAGCAGAATCTGATAATTTTGACCCCGAGGCGAAATACCAGGCAAGCTGTTTCGCCTGCCATGGCACCGGCGCTGCCCATTCGCCTGAGGTCGGGGACGTAATCGAATGGGAAATCCGGCTCGAGAAGGGCCTCGACACCCTGGTTCAGAACACCATCGATGGCCTTAATGGCATCATGCCCCGACGTGGCCTCTGCACCGATTGCAGCGATGAAGACCTGAGAGCGATCGTTGAGTACATGTTGGAGAACAGCAAGTAAAAAGATGAGAGAAAAATGGGGCCAGAGTAAAATTTCGCTCAAAAAATTCTAAATTCGTGTATTAAACCAAGCGAATTTTTACTCTGACCTCACTTTATTTTGATACTAATGGAGTACAACGATGTCGACCTATAAAACCAGGAACATGAAGGTGCTGGCCTTGTCATCTGGCTTGTTAGTGCTATTGCTCAGTTGTTCCCCCACCACTGACACCACTTCCATCGATGTTGCCACCAACAGCGCCAGCACCGGCGGTGAGGTTGAAACAACTGTCCTCATCAGTGCCCTACCCCGTGTGTCCTCGATTCGTAATCTGGATTGGCGTCTGCACAACCTGGATCTGCTGGGGTCCCGATTCTCACCCAGTGATCAGATCACTCCGGATAACGTCGCCTCCCTGACGCCCAAGTGGCTGTTCCAGCACGGTGTCATCGACGGTGTCAGTAATCAGACTACCCCGATCATCGTCGATGGAACCATGTACGTCACCGACTCCAGGGGCAGTGTCTATGCCCTCGATGCCCTCGATGGACATCTGCTGTGGACTTACGATGTCACTCGCTTGCTGGGTGGCGGTCGGCGCGAAGGCTATATCTTCAGACACCGGGGCGTAGCCTATGATGACGGCGTGGTGTATACCGCGGCCGGATCTTTCATGTTCGCGCTGGATGCGATTACCGGGGAGCCGTTGGAAGGCTTCGGCGATAACGGACAGGCACCGGTCATCCTCGACGTGCTGCATCTCAAGAACCCGGAAATCGAAACCGCGATCTCTGCGGGTTACTGGTTCACCACCGCACCGCAAGTTTACAACGGCGTAATCTATGTCGGTACTACCCGTAGCGAGAGCCATATTGCCGGTGGCTACGTGCTGGCTATCGATTCCAAAAGCGGTGAAGTGCTGTGGAATTTCAACACCGTACCGCAGGATGAAACCGACCAGGGCTGGGATATAGCCGGCCCCACCTGGGTAGGCAATGAACGCAACGGTGGTGGCATCTGGGAGACTCCCTCCATCGACCCGGAACTGGGACTGGTTTATTTCGCCGTCGGCAATCCATTTGGGGATAGTACCGAGCGCGACGGCATGAATCTGTTTTCCGATTCATTGATCGCCCTGACCCTCGATGAGGGCACACTGGAGTGGTACTACCAGCAGGTGCACCACGACGTCTGGGATTATGATTCCGGCAATCAGCCGATCCTGTTTGATATGGAAGTAGACGGCCAGCCGGTCAAGGCCATGGCGCAGGCGAACAAGAACAGCTGGCTGTATATATTGAATCGTGAAACCGGCGAGCCGGTGCATCCAATCATCGAGACACCGGTATCCACGGTGACCGATGTTGAAGGTGAGGTGCCCTATCCAACTCAACCTATCCCCCACAAGGCCAATGGTGAACGCATGGAGCCGGTGTCACCGGTCTACCCTACGGATATTCCGGCCCAGCATATGGAAGCGAATAATCTGGTCGAGCAATTCACTCCAATCGGTCCCAATCAAATCTTCGCACCTGGATATGGTGGCGGTTCCAGCTATTCACCCATTTCCCATAGCCCCCTGACCGGCTTGTTGTACGTGGCCGCCATCGACCAGCCTTTTAACTCCGGCCGTGACCCCAAGGGTTATTTTTCAGCCTATGACCCCACTACCGGCGAGCTGATCTGGCGCCAGATCTTCGAAGGCTATGGTCAGGCCGGCTCCGTGGTCACAGCTGGTGGCATCGTCTTTGTCGGTGCCGGTAGCAATACTGCCGGATATTTTTATGCCTACGATGCGGCAACTGGAGAGCAGTTGTGGAAATTTAACACCGGTGCCGGGGTTTTTGCCTCACCCTCGGTCTATGTCATCGACGGCCAGGAATATATCACGGTTGCATCCGGTGGCGGTTCGCGGGGACGCCGAGGCGGCGACCTGATACTGACTTTTGCATTGCCGCAACGGAATTGATCCTATCGCCGATCTCCTAACCAGCCTTCCAGTCAGGTGAGTTTCTATAATCGCTCGGTGGAGGCCGGTTGGCCCGATGGGTAGGCAGACGTAGAATTTACAGGCTTGTAATGACCAGGCGAAAGCCGATGCTGTCGCTGTGCACGCCGGGATCTACACCGCCGCGAACGGCAACGCGTACATTATTGATGGCGTCCGCATAGGAACCACCGCGCATGACCCAGAGGGCATCGTCGGCAAGATTGTCCCTGTCATCTGCTGGGTCATAGGGATAGCCCTGCAGGGGGCTGCGGGTGAGCTCCCAGACATTACCACTCATGTCTGACAAGCCGTAAGCGCATGTGTCACAGGCTATAGACCCGACCCCGACTACAGCGCGTGAAGCAAAATTCGCCCGACCCGATTGTGGCTGCGATCCCCAGGGAAACACCCGGCCATCGGCGCTCCTGGCGGCCTTTTCCCATTCCGCCTCCGACGGCAACGTAAGCCGGGCACCGGCCTGGAACAATTGATTCAAAACCGCCGGAGTCTGTGCCGATTGCTGCAGCTGCCGCTGCAGCCAGCGCCCGTAAGCCAGTGCCTCGGGCCAGCTAATATTGGCGACCGGATCATCGCCTGACCCATCGATTGCCGCTATTTCTGCGGGGAGCCCGGTGGCCTCGGCGAATTCCCTGAACTGCGCTATCGTTACCTCATAACGACTGATATAAAAAGTTGGCAGGTCTACCGTGCCTTGTCTGCTCGAAGACGACCAGCGCTCATTCTCATAAGCCATTCTGTCCAGAGTCGGATTACTTCCCATGGTAAATGCGCCCGCTGGAATTTCAACAAAACCCAACATCTCATCATCCGGTAGCATCCAGGCATCGCTACGAAATGCATCCAAAGATTGATCGACAGAGGCAGCAGGCGTCGAATCGGCTTGTTCACTATGGCGACTCAAAATCACGGCGACTGACGCAATCATCAAGAACATGATCACAAAACCCACTGTCCTACCCGGCATCTTTTCCTCAGAATCAGGATTGCCAGTTTCCGCAGCTGAATTTGAATTATCATTATCGCTCATGGAGAACCTCTGCTTTCTGCGCAGGCGAAGGACCAGTCATGCTCACAGGCCCTTGCATACAAGTCCGTAATCGACGCGTCCATCAGATTGCGGCCACCTTCACGCAGCAACAGCCTGAGATCCAGCTCATGGGGTGAATCTCTACTCAGCACTTCGGTATCGATAAGATTCAAACAGCCAGCTTGAAATTTCAGTTCACAGGCACGACCGAAAAAAGACAGAGCCAGTTCCGTGTCGGTTCCCACAATCTGACCCTCCCGATAATGGGCGCCCAGCTCATTGCAGGCCCAGGCGGCATTGTCACCACAGTAAGTCGATTCCAATTGCAGCAATCTGCCACAGGCATTGGGCAGGTCACTGGCACAGGCTTGCTGCCAGAAAGGCAGGCTATCGCCGGTGTGCTTGCCATCGGTTTTACCCAATAGGGACATGCTGACAAAAACCAGGATCCAGATGCTCATGTGAGCGAGATTGGCACGTCCGCCAAGCCAGTTTGCGCGCCAGACATTGAGCAGAGATTCAGAATGTATAGAACGCACCGCTCTATCGATAGCGATTACGCTCAGATTCAACAGCGGCACACAAAGCAGCTTGTCGTAAAATGTGGGTGCGCCGAAATTCCCAAGCAGTGTATACAGACCGAACACACCGAAGCCGTATAAGACACCGAACAGCGATTTTCCCAGGGGCGTTCGTGGAGACGTTGACGGATCGGTAATCAACAGATGCAAACCCAGAAACACCGCGGCGGGGATTTCCGAGTCCAGGAAATAGGGAACCCCGGTAGAAGATGAATAGAGCGCGCTGAGCCCGAACAGGGTGATCGCAGCCATGCCCGCCACCAGGGTGATAGAAAAGAAATACATCACCACCAGGCCGATCAAAAACAGAAAGGCATAGATATTGGGCGCCAGGGTCAGGGTGGAGGCAATCTCCTGTCCCCAGGTTAAACCGGTGGTGTTGGTCATAATCAGGATCAGGGAAAACAAACCGAGGGAGAAAGCCGATGGGTTGAAAATATGCACGTTGCGGCCTTCTCGCTGCCAGCGCACATACTCCTTGCCCATGAAACCCACGGCAATCATCAGGAATTGCAGGTAGAACCAGTCATCTCGAAACCAGATGAAAAGATTGATGCTGAGTATGATCGGAAAGGGTCCGAATCCCAGGGTGTAATCCCGACGACGTGACCAGGACAGCAACATATCGAAACTATAGGCGAACAATAACTGTCCACAGATCAGCCAGAAATGCTCATAAACCGGTCGCCAGTAATATCCCCAATAAGCATAGAGGCTAATCTGCACCATCGTCTGAATATAATGTTGCGGTCGCAGGACTATGGAGAACTCGTGGGACTCACCAGCTCGGCTGGCGCCTATGAACAGGAATAGCTGCCACAACAACAGGGCGACACAGGCCCCCCAGAATGACCATGCCAGCATGGGGCTCGCTTGAACCCGAGGAGTAAAAGAAAGCAGTAACAGCATTACGGTCAATGCCAGAGGTATTTTGAAACTGTCCAGAGAACGGCCTGCCGAAGCACCAGGACTACCTTGTCGATTCGAGCCTGATCGCATGGGTCTTGCGGCCGTTGCCATGGGAGTTACTGCCTATGTCTCTGATTATTATTCCAATTTAAGAATAAACTACCTACCGGTGTTATTCAATTTGGGCCCGGCTACGGAGGGTCTCCTGCTCTCGGTGAACCTGCTGTGGATCGACATGCGTTAATGGAAACAGGTCAAAGCACTTCCTTGACCGGTCGACACATGCCTGCACAAGTTAGCCACCGGGGCGTCCTTCTAACAAGCAATTTCTGCTTGAAAAATCCCCGCAACAGGGGTAGTTTCAGCCAGTTAATGTCGTCACCACCTCCCTTGGAATTAGAATAAAGCTGGAGAATCGAATGAACAATGCAGCACTAAGCAAATTGACCCTGGCACTGGCCAGTGTACTGATCGCGCCCCTCATTTCGGCACAATCAGATGTCATCCCGCGTACCGAGTATGGCACACCGGATTTTCAGGGAACTTATACGTTTCGCACCATTACTCCGCTCAATCGTCCAAGGGAGTTGGAAAACAAAGCCACTCTCACCCCTGAAGAAGCCATAGAATGGGAAGATTATGAAAATCGACGGCAGAATCGGGATTTAATCATCGATTCCGTTGGCGGCGCCGGCTATCCACCGGGAGTGATTTCATATAACGAATTCTGGTATGAGCGCGGTATAGAAACCATCGCGGACCGCAGAACATCCCTGATTTACGATCCACCTAATGGCAGAACACCACCGTCAAATCCCTTAGGCCGCGAGCGCCGTGCCGCTTATGGTCAGATGGTTTTCGAGAGCGCCGGCCCGGAAGGCCGCACCACAGTGGACCGATGCCTCACCGGATTCAATGCTGGCCCGCCGATGATTCCCGGCGCCTACAACAATAATATGCAGATCGTGCAGACCAAGGATCACATCGTGATTCTTAATGAGATGGTGCACACGGCCCGTATTATCAGACTGGACAGCGAACACAATATCAAACAGCTCAAGTGGGAGGGGGATTCTGTCGCTCACTGGGAAAATGATGAACTGGTGATCCATACCCAGCACTTCTTCAAGGACTACAATTTTCGCGGCATGTCCGCTGATGCCATCATTCACGAACGCTTCCGCTGGGTAAATAAAGATACCCTGGAGTATGATTTCACGATCGACGACCCGCGCTCCTGGGACGTTAGCTGGTCGGCCAAGTTGCCCATGCGCCGAACCGAGGATCCGCTGTTTGAATATGCCTGCCACGAAGGCAACCACGGCCTGCCTGGCATCCTCGCTGGTTGGAGACGCTACGAGTCACTGGGTTTCAATGGTGACGGTTCGCCCAAATCTGATACCGGTACGGTTGACACGGAAGAGAACTAAAAGCCCGGGGCCCAATATTCTGGTGATCGTATCCACCAGCTTAGGGCTGGGCAAAGTCCGCGCAAGCCGCCGTCACCTGCTGCATTTACTGTCATAATTAGCTACATAATTGTAATTGAATTGGCAAAATCCCTAGTCTATTCTTGTACCCCCCCTAAAGTAGCAACGAGAGTTATTCACAGATGACAAACAATAGCAGCATGAAGTTCGTAGTCCTGGCCCTGTTAATGGCGCCAGTCCTGGTATTCGCCCAGGCTGACATGCCTCCCGCCAACGATTTCCCCAATCCCTATATCACCCAGGCCGGCTATATGAAGCTGCCAGCGGGGCGAAACTGGGGCTCTTCCAGTACCGTGGATGTCGATCTTGATGGCGAGAGCATCTGGGTCGCCGAGCGCTGTGGCGGCAATGTTAATGCCTGTGTGGCAAACCCGGATACAAATCTGGTCATGTTGTTCGATAAGAACGGCAACCTGGTGCGCAGCTTCGGTGCCGGTTACATCACCTGGCCCCATGGCATCCACGTCGACTTCCGGGGCAATGTCTGGATCGCCGATGGTCGCGATAACCAGGGTGGCGATAATCCTCCGGCCAATGCCTATGGACATCAGGTTCATAAATTCAGCCCCACGGGTGTGCACCTGATGGCGCTAGGCACCAAGGGTGGCGGCCGTGGTGACGATTATTTCTTCACCCCTAATGACGTCCACGTCGCCCCGAATGGTGATATTTTCGTGGCCGAAGGCCACTCCAATAATCCCGGCACACCGGCCCGTATTCTTAAATTCAACAGCGATGGCGAATTTCTCATGTCCTTTGGTGAGATGGGAGATGGACCGGGTCAGTTCGTGCAGCCACACGCCCTGGCGATGGATTCCAAGGGACGCCTGTTCGTCGGGGACAGAAGCAACAACCGGGTTCAGATATTCGATCAGGACGGCAATTTCCTCGACGTCTGGTACCAGTTCGGTCGTCCCAGCGGCATCTACATCGACAGCAATGATGTGCTCTACTCGGCTGATTCGGAGTCCGGTTCGGTTAATCCTGCCCACGGCGACTGGATCCGTGGCATCCGCGTCGGCAGCGCTCAAACCGGTGAAGTGGAATTCCTGATTCCAGACCCGATTCCCGACTGCCGTGGGACTTGCACCGCTGAGGGTGTTGTTGCCGATGCCAATGGCAATATTTACGGCGCCGAAGTCGGGCCCGTCGGTGGTATCAAGCGCTACGTCCGCCCTATCAAATAGTCCACATCGATCAACAAAAAGCCCGCCTTTATAGGCGGGCTTTTTGTTGGCAGCCAATCGCTACTGCAGCACTAAGCCCTGGCCAAAATCTGGTTAAATGTGGCACTCGGTCTCATAGCTGCGATTGCCTTGGCAGCATCAAGCTTGTAGTAGCCACCCAGATCCATTGCCACGCCCTGTACTGCATTTAACTCATCGACGATTGTCGACTCATTGGCTTTCATTGCCTCAGCGAAAGACGCGAATCTTGACTTCAGTTCTTCATCGGTATCCTGCTCCGCCAGGGCCTGGGCCCAGTACATGGCCAGGTAAAAGTGGCTGCCCCGGTTGTCCAGTTCATTGACCTTGCGCGAAGGTGACTTGTTCTCATCAAGAAAAGTACCTGTCGCCTTATCCAGCGCATCTGCCAGCAACTGGGCGCCGGGATTAGCGGTGACATTGGCCAGATGCTCCAGTGAAGCCGCCAGGGCCAGGAATTCACCCAGGGAATCCCATCGCAGGTGATTTTCTTTTTCAAATTGCTGCACGTGCTTTGGCGCCGACCCGCCGGCGCCGGTTTCAAACAGACCGCCTCCATTCATCAGTGGCACAATGGACAACATCTTCGCGCTGGTGCCCAGCTCCAGAATAGGAAACAGGTCGGTGAGGTAGTCTCTGAGGACATTACCGGTAACAGATATGGTGTCCTCGCCTGCCTTGATTCGTTGCAGGGAGAAACGGGTCGCGGCCTCCGGTGTCAGGATTTGAATTTCCAGGCCATTGGTATCGTGATCAGGCAGGTATTTATTCACCTTTTTGATTATTTCGGCATCGTGGGCCCGGGCCTCGTTGAGCCAGAATACGGCAGGCGTACTGGTGAGTCTGGCGCGACTCACCGCCAGTTTTACCCAATCCTGGATTGGTGCATCCTTGACCTGGCACATACGCCAGATATCGCCTGCTTCGACGCGATGTTCCAGCAACACCGTGCCCTCGCTATCCACTACCTGCATCTTGCCATTGCCGGCGATCTCAAAAGTCTTGTCGTGGGAACCATACTCTTCGGCCTTCTGCGCCATCAGGCCCACGTTAGGCACGCTGCCCATGGTGGCGGGATCGAAGGCACCATTAGCCTTGCAGAAATCGACCACCTCCTGGTAAACACCGGCGTAGCATCGATCGGGAATAATCGCCTTCATATCGTGGAGCTGGCCGTCGGGTCCCCACATCTGCCCGGATGTGCGTATGGCTGCCGGCATTGAGGCATCGACAATGACATCACTCGGCACGTGAAGGTTGGTGATACCGCGATCAGAATCCACCATCGCCAACTCCGGACGTCGGCTGTAACAGGCTGTTATGTCTGCCTCGATCGCAGCACGCTCTGCATCGGGCAGGGATTGAATCTTGCTATAGACGTCGCCGATGCCATTATTGGGATCTATGCCCAGCTTGGAGAAAACCACCCCGTATTTACTAAACACTTCTTCGTAGAAAACCGTCACGGCGTGGCCGAAGATAATCGGATCGGAGACCTTCATCATGGTCGCTTTGAGGTGCAGAGACAGGAGCACACCCTGTTCCCTGGCATCATTAATCTCCACCGCCAGAAACTCGCGCAGCGCATTTTTACTCATGATCGAGGCATCTATCACTTCACCCGCCAACAGGGGAATATTCTCCTTGAGCACTGTCACCTTGCCATCGGCGTCGGTGTAATCGATGCGCACGTTGGTAGCACTGGCAAGCGTGGCGGACTGTTCACTGCCGAAGAAATCCCCGCCACTCATATGGGCGACATGGGTTTTGCTGGTGGCGGACCAGGCTCCCATAGAATGCGGATGTTTGCGGGCGTAAGCCTTGACCGAAGCGGGTGCCCGGCGATCCGAGTTGCCTTCCCGCAATACCGGGTTGACCGCACTGCCCTTGATACTGTCATAACGGCTTTTGATATCTTGCTCCTGTGCATTTTTCGGCGCTGCCGGATAGTCTGGAAGCGCGTAGCCCTTACCCTGTAGCTCTTCTATGACCGCATTGATCTGCGGCAGGGAGGCGGAAATATTAGGCAGTTTAATAATGTTTGCCATTGGCTCCTGGGTCAGCTCGCCCAGCTCTGCCAGCGCATCTGCCTGCTTTTGTTCATCGAGCAGAAATTCTGGAAATTTGGCAATGACTCGGCCCGCCAATGAGATATCCCGGGTTTCGACATCGATGTCAGATGCGTCGGTAAACGCCTTGATAATTGGCAACAGGGAGTAAGTCGCCAGCATTGGTGCCTCATCGGTTTCAGTATAAATAATCGTGGATTTCTGCTCTGACATCGTGTTTCCTTTGAATTAATACGCTTCTCGATTTACCAGTCCCCCTCAATCGGATTCGGGTGACTTTCGACCCATATACCGGTTTTGGCTGGCAAAAAGGGCGCGTAGTATAGCAACCGGAAGGAACCACGAATAGTAGCCCGCTTTTCCGACATCGCAACGAGCACCCGGCTGCCATCACTGTGTATAATTGCCAAAAACACAGAGAATAATTCATGAAAATTGAAACTGCCCTGACGGATTTTAGTATCCGCCCCGCCAGCGCCGATGATTGCCAACTTATCCTGCAATTCATTAAGGAATTGGCAGAATACGAGAAATTGAGTCACGAAGTAGTCGCTACTCCGCAAATCCTGCAAGAATCCTTGTTCGGTGAGCGCCCCTATGCCGAAGTGCTGATCGGGGAATACCAGGCCACGCCGGTGGCGTATGCCTTGTACTTTCACAATTTGTCCACTTTTACGGGCCGACCGGGCATCTATCTGGAAGACATTTATGTACAGCCGGAATTGCGTGGCAAAGGCTTTGGCAGGTCCCTGCTTTCCTATATCGCCAAGCTCGCCGTGGAGCGAAACTGTACCCGGGTAGAATGGTCGGTGTTGGACTGGAATGAGCCCTCAATTCAGTTCTACCGATCCATCGGCGCGATAGCATTAGATGAATGGACCGTACAACGCCTACATGGTGAGGCGCTGAGTAATTTTGCCAAAGAATTTGCTTAGGCCAAGCTTGAGGAAAAAAGGGACGGAGGCAATTTTTCATACAGGGCAGAGGAAATTTGAGATGTAGGGGAAAAAATCGCCTCCATCCCTTTTTTCCCGCTGCGAGGGGGAAGTTTTGAGCAAGATTGTTTATGTCAACGAAGAATATCTCCGCGAAGAAGAAGCAAAAATCTCTGTATTCGACAGGGGGTTTATATTTGGCGACGGTGTCTACGAAGTAGTGCCTGTCATCGCCGGCAATGTAGTCGACAAACAGTACTTCCTGGAGCGGCTGGACCGGAGTCTGGGTGAGTTGAGCATAAACTGGCCCTGCGGCAAACAAGAGTATCTCCAGGTGATGGAGCAATTGGTGCGACGCAATGAACTGCATGAGGGTATCGTCTACTCTCAGGTCACTCGCGGCATTGCGGACCGGATATTCTCTTTCCCTGCCGATACACCAACGACCCTGGTGGCCTTCACCTCGGCTATGGAATTGCTGGAAAATCCTGCTGCCGAATCCGGAATTGCCGTGGTAACCACAGAAGACTTGAGATGGAAACGACGTGATATTAAGTCCCTTAACTTGCTCGCCCAGGTGCTTGCAAAACAGGATGCAGTTTCCCGGGGAGCTGAGGAAGGATGGATGGTGGAAGATGGATTTGTGACAGAGGGGGTTAGTTCAACTGCCTATATCGTTAAAGATGGAACCGTTATTACGCGGCCCCTTTCCAATCTGATCCTGCCCGGAATTCGCCGCCGGACATTGATCGAAATTGCCGAGCAAGCAGATATTGAAATAAAACAAAGGCTATTCACGGTTGCCGAAGCCTTGCAAGCCGATGAAGCCTTCATCAGTAGTGCAACAACGATTACATTAGCTGTAGTCGATATCGATGGCCATAAAATCGGCGATGGTAAGCCCGGAATGATTACCCAGCGCTTGCGCGAGCTTTACAAGAATCGAATTCTTGATGAGGCAGCTAAAAACGAACACTGAGTTCGATAGGGACTTGGCAAGGGGTGCTGTTTTGTAGTGAGTAGCGCCATGGACGGACGCGGGCAGGTTTTTGCTCCTGCAAAACCTACATTCCCTACATCCCTGTAGGTCAGCGGGCCAGGCATGGCCCACTCGAACGGAAAAGCAGTAGCCCTTGCCAAGCCCGGTTATAAGCATCAACCACCGGAAACGCGCTCTTTATATTTGCGGGGAGATCTCAGCTTAGATCAGTAGTGAAACTGATAACATCGCTAATATTCGAAGACCCAAGCAGCAACATCAGCAATCGGTCGATACCTATGGCAACGCCTGCCGATTGAGGAATGCCCGCATCCAGCGCCGCCAGCAGCTTCTCATCGGCAATCACTACGGGCAAGTTAAGTTTTTTGCGTTTTTCCACATCTAATTCGAATCTACCGCGTTGCTCGTCTGCATCGATAAGCTCGTAATAGCCATTGGCGATTTCCATGCCTTCGCAAAACAGTTCGAAGCGCTTCGCGACTTTCATTTCCATCTGATCTACTTCGAATTTGGCCAGCGCTGCCTGTCCAACCGGAAAATCATAAACAAAAAAGTTTTCAGCGAGCATCGGTTCGATGACATGAGCCATCAACAGTTGCAGATAGTCGGTTTTGCCGAGATCTTCAGCGTAAATATCTATCCTCCCTCGAGCGACTAGCTCCAGATCTTCCAGCGTAATCGTGTGGGGATCGATATCCAGTTTCTCCAGAAAAACCTCACGGTAGGAATAACGCGAAATCGTTTCGTAACCGAGGAGCTCAACGAGTAATTGCTCAACTTCATCCATCAAATCGGTCATCGAGTAACCCGGCTGATACCACTCGAGTATAGTGAATTCAGGGTTGTGGCGCGTGCTGGTCTCTCCCGCCCGAAACGCCTTGCAGATTTGATAGATTGGGCCAATACCAGAACCCAACAATCGCTTCATGGAGTACTCGGGCGAAGTTTGCAAATAGAGTGTTTCCGATTTGCTTCGAATTTTAGTATTCAGATGCAGGGACTGAATATAGACATCCGTCACCGTGGAGTTGCCCAGAAGGGGAGTTTCCACTTCGAGAACATTCTTCTCAGAAAAAAAACTGCGAATCTTTGCCAGCATTTCGGCGCGCTTTCGCAAATTCACTACGGGCGCGCCTGGAAGCCAGTTAGCCATAGGCCGTCTTACTTGCTTATCCGATTTTGATACTCGCCATTGCGAGTATCGACGCGAAGCACGTCTCCAATATTGACAAACAGGGGAACTTTTACCACTGCACCAGAGCTCAGGGTCGCAGGCTTGGTGCCGCCCTGGGCTGTATCTCCTTTCAAACCCGGATCGGTATCGACAACCTCCAATTCCACGAAATTTTGCGGCGTGACTGAAATAGGCGCCTCGTTCCAGAGAATGACGGTGTACAGGTCTTGCTCCTTCAGCCAGTTTTTCGCTTCGGCGATGGCAGTAGCATCGGCTGCGACTTGCTCATAGCTGTCATCGGTTTTCATGAAGTGCCAGAACTCTCCATCTGTGTACAGGTATTCCATATTTGTTTCCGTGACATCTGCCGCTTCGATGGACTCACCTGATTTGTAGGTCCGCTCCCAGACACGACCATTCATCAAATTGCGAAACTTGACCCGGTTAAAGGCCTGTCCCTTGCCCGGTTTTACAATCTCATTCCCCAAAATGGAACAGGGCTCACCGTCTACCAGAACTTTTAGTCCGTTTTTAAATTCACTTGTGGAGTAAGTCGCCATTATTTCCTCTTGCCAGCCAGCACAGCCGATGTCAATAATTCCCAGATCTTATACGCCCGAAAAACGGCAACAGATATTATCTGATCTGATGACATATCCAAAGGATTTACTGCAAATTCCGGGTCTGCTCCTCGCTCTGGTACGCAGCGAATTACGACTCCTGCCAAGAATAGCAAGATCGTCATTGCTCAGAAAAAGAAAAATGCCGTTGTTTCAGCCGGAGTGGCTCCCACCCAAGCTAGCTTACTCAGCAAATTCTGCGATGATCCATCAAGCGATGGGATGCCGTATCTTGCCGCATCAGCAATTGAGGCGCAGCACCGATTGACCGAGGGAGCAGGGCTCCCGACCGAGTGAGGAGAACACTCTCGCTGGTTTCTCTTTCCTGGCTAGATGCATGTTTCTATGCAGCTTAGAAGATCTATCTGCAGGAATATCCCGGGAGGAGTGCAAGCCGCTGAGGCAGGGGGCTACCGGAGCCCAGCGCGCCATCACTGGCCGTCCTATTGTCCTAATCCTTCTTAGCATTGCCCCTTTATATGGTATTTTACGTCTATTTACCGTTATTTAGCGTCTATATTGAGTATCTTTGCGGAAATTACCCATATATTCTCTTCTCTAACCCTGGCCCGATGACCCCTTCCCCGGTGATTATGTACTACCCTCAAGTAGGGATGGACCCAGAGGGTATCGCCTATGGCGCAATCAAAATCCACGGAATCAGGGCAACAGCTGCATTCGAAAACCAGAAACAGGAGGCAACTCGCGCCACGGCGAGACCCGTTGACTGGCCTGTTTCAGCAGGATTACCTGGGCCAGCAGGTGGAGAAGACACTGCTCAAGTGCCGGCAGGGCCCACTGGAAGCTACCCTGGCCCTGTTGCAGCTGGAAAACTTCTATGAGATTCGGAGTTGGGTGGGAAAATCGGAGGCCAGCCTGCTGCTGAGTGATATTGCCCGCCTGCTGCAGAAATCACTGCCCGATAAGGCGGTGCTGTGTCACTACCAACACTATGAGTTCGCAGTCTTGCTGCTGGACGAGTGCAGCATCAACGCGCGCCTGATTACCGATCGGGTGAAACTGGCAGTGCAATCGGCCGTGTCTGCTTGGATTCCGCCTCAGCTTGAGCTGAAATGCGGTATCGGTCTCGCCAAACTAAGCCGGAGTATCCCCTGTGCCGATGTCGTGTTCGCGCGCGCACGTCATGACCTTGGCCAGGGTCACCAGCACGGCGATATGCCAGCGCTACAGATTCCGGCCGAGACCGCACTGCGGCGTCTACGCTGTGCGCTGAAGGAAAACCAATTAAGACTGAGCTTTCAGGCTATTGCCTGTCTTAAAGAAGATGGTTTGCAGCACTACGAGCTTCGTACCTGTCTGGCCGACGCGGATGCAGGCCTGCCCGCTGCCATCCTCTTCGAAACCGCAGTGCAGAATGCGATGGGGGAGGCCATCGACCGCTGGGTGATTGAGCAGGCCTTTCGTGTACTACGGCAAAATCGGCGGGAGAGACTGAGATTAACCGTAAGCCTGACCCAGAATTCACTGGTCAGTTCGAAGTTTTTTCCCTGGTTGGAAAATCGAATAGGGCACTTTGGTCAAGTTGCCGAGCAACTGGTTTTCCAGATCAGTGAAATCGATGTGCTGATTGCCCAACACCATATGGATTATTTCTGCCACAAGCTGAACCCTCTCAATATCAACCTATGCGTATCCCATTTTGGCTGCACCGCCAATCCGTTTCGCTATCTGCCCCTGCTATGCGCGCATTCAGTAAAACTCGATGTGTCGCTGCCGGAGAAGCTCAGGCTGAACCCAATGAAAATTCAACTGCTCAAGCGCACCATAAATCAACTCCATGAAACTGGATTAAGGGTGATTGCGGCGATGATTGACGACATCAGCTTGTTGCCACTGCTGTGGCTATCGAAGGTGAATTTTGCACAGGGCTACTGCCTGCATAAACCGAACAGCGTAATGAATTTCGAGTTTCTCAAGGACGAAACTCTTAGCTTGTAGGAAGCTTTTCCAGGTCCTGAGAAAACTGATTGGGGAAGTGGATAGCTCCTGCTATTCTTGTAGCGTAAGCCGAATCATGAGGGGGTAGAATTGTTCAGAGGCTCCCCGACAGAGAGTAGTATTGTTGCAAGAAAATCAGGCACAAGCTGAGCCGTCCGCCGATCCGGTTGTCCGCGCTGGCGTTGGCACCTCCCGGACCTCCAGAAAGTTTAGCATTGCTGTGTGTTTACTGCTGTCGCTGTCCATGTGTGTATTCTGGTTGATCAGCGCATACAACACTCAGAATCTACTGCGTCAACAGGCAGAACGTCTAGGTCAGACTCTGGCCCAACAGACGGCGACACAACTTACCGAACTGGTGCTGGCAAATGACCTGATCAGCATGAATGTCGTGCTCAGCGGCATTACCCGTAACTCAACTATCGCCGAAGTCGCCGTATTAAACATCGATCGTGAAATAGTCGCTGCAGCGGCTGGCACCCAGGCGCCCGTGGAGACCATTATCCCCCTTCCGGTCAAGCTCAATGCCCTCGAGGGGGTTTATCTTGCTCCAATTTTACTGACAGATTCGGTGGCCGGTTACATCCGGCTGAGGCTGGACCTGAGCTACATAGAAGTCGGCCTGGTTAATAATTTCCTCTTCGTCATCGCTGCGACTCTAATATTGATTGCGGTGGCGGCCACACTCACTACAACCTATTTCCAGTACCTCATCAGTTTTCCAATTAATTTGCTGGCTTTTTCCCTAAGCAATATTCGCAAGGGGAAAATTGAAACCTGTCCCGAGCCGGACAGCAATAGTGAGATCAGTGTCGCCATCAAACAATTCAATGCCACCGCGGAATTTCTTGCCCAAAATACTTTCCTCGACAATTTTGGCCATCGCAAACCGGAGGAAGACGCGCAGAGTTTCAAAGCCATTCCCGGAAAACAGGATGTTACGCTGCTGAATATCAAGATGGCTAACTTCCACTTTCTCGCTTCCACCCTGAGTGAAGAGCGACTGGTCAGCTTGCTGAACAAATACTATTTCTTCGCCGGCAAGGTCAGCCAACTGTACAATGGCCGTATCGGCTACTGTTCTGACGGAGAGATCATAGTCAATTTTGGCTCGGTGCAACTGGAGGAGGAGCAGGCTTTCTATGCTATCTGTACAGGACAGCTTTTCCTTTACCTGGTGGGAGATCTGTCCACTATTGACGAGGGCCACATTGCGGCAAAATTCAAATTGGCGGTCCACAGCGGTCAAGCCGTGAGCGGCCTTTACTCCCCCATTACCCAGGATACCAGTAATTTTACCGGCAAGACCCTCGATCAGACTCGCCAGATCTGCGATGAATGCCCGGATAATGCATTGCTTATTAGCGCGAGTTGCTTTGAGCATGCAGGCGCGGGAACGCGCGTGAGTGCCGAGCAGTTTTCCATCGTCGTCGACGATGAAGAACAGATTATGACCTACTTCAGCCATGCGCCCATGTCGGATTACAAATTGTTGCTGGAGCGTCAGGCTATACAATTGATGACGCTATATTCAGACTAATCCGACGGCGTCTTCTCAATAAGGCCAGCTCCAAATACTACAGTGATGCGCAGGCTTTCAGGCAGGGTGCGCAGGCAGGTAGACCCCCTTTCAAGCAGCTCTAACGCCGAGTGCAGACCCGCTTGAAGGAAGCGCCCTGAAGTATTCAGAGCTGCCCCAGTTCTATACGATCAACATTCTGAAATCCACGTGGCAATTTATTGCCTCGTCGCCCCCTTTCACCGCGATAATGTAGCAAGTCCGCTGGTTTTAGATTGTGATGACGCCGACCCGCGTGGACCGTCAGGGTATCTTCGGCGGTCAACGCAACCAGCGCAACAACAAACTCCAGTCGATCCGCTACCCGCGCGCGGGAAATATTAATAATCTTGTTGCCCTTGCCTTTGGCAAGGCGCGGGAGATCGCTTAACGGAAACATTAACATCCTGCCTTCGTTGGTAATTGCCACAATCAGATCACTGGCATAATCATTGACTGTGATTGCAGGCAATACCTTACTCCCCTTTGGTAGTCTCAGTATTAACTTCCCCGATTTATTCTTACTGCTCAGGTCGCCGACTTTCGCCACAAAGCCATAGCCGGCATCACTGGCAAGTAACACATCCCTGTCATCTTCTCCTATAAGTACTCCTTCGAAGGTAGCACCGGAGGGCGGGTTGACTTTCCCTGAGACCGGCTCGCCCTGGCCCCGTGCCGACGGCAGGCTGTGAGCCGGTAGCGAGTACGCGCGCCCGGTTGAATCGAGAAAAATAGCTAACTGGTTGCTCTTGCCTCGCGCCGCCAGCTTGAATCCATCCCCTGATTTGTATTGCAAGGCGGTAGGATCTACATCGTGACCCTTGGCTGCCCGCATCCAGCCGCGCTCCGACAAGACGATGGTAACCGGCTCTGTCGATAGTAGCTCGGTTTCACTGAAGGCCTTCGCTTCATCTCGCACCACGATTGGCGTTCTTCTGTCATCTCCAAACTTCTCCGCGTCGGCCTGGATTTCCTTCTTGATAAATGTTTTTAATCGGGTCGCAGATTTGAGGAGTTGTTCCAGACCCTTGCGTTCCGCACCCAGTTCTTTCTGTTCAGCCTCTATCTTGATTTCTTCAAGTTTGGCCAATTGCCGCAGTCTCAATTCCATTATGGCTTCTGCCTGCAACTCCGAAATTTTGAATTTTTTGATAAGAGCAGGCTTGGGCTTGTCCTGCGTTCGGATGATCCTGATGACTTCATCAATATTGAGAAATGCAATCAATAGCCCTTCGAGGATATGCATTCGACTTAATATTTTGTCGAGACGAAACTGTAGTCTTCTTTTTACCGTGGTAGTGCGAAACTGCAGCCACTCCTTCAACAGAGACGCGATGTCTTTCACCTGCGGCCTATTATTGATTCCGATCATGTTGAAGTTGACCCGGTAATTTCTCTCCAGGTCGGTAGTGGAAAACAGATGTGACATGAGACTATCCATGTCGATGCGATTTGACCGCGGCACCACGACTATCCGTGTTGGGTTTTCATGGTCGGATTCATCCCTCAGGTCAACCACCATTGGCAGTTTTTTGTTTTGCATCTGGGTTGCGATCTGCTCCAGCACTTTGGCGCCGGAGACCTGGTAGGGTAGGGCCGTAATCACTATTTCGCCGTTTTCGATGAGATAAATGGCGCGGGCTTTTAGCGAGCCTCGCCCGCTCCGGTACAGCTCTACAATTTCTTCTTTCGGCGTGATGAGCTCAGCTTCGGTGGGAAAGTCCGGTCCCTTGATATACTTACACAGATCTTCCACCGTCGCTTTGGGCTGGTCCAGCAGGTGAATACATGCGCGCGCGACCTCCCTGAGATTATGAGGAGGTATGTCCGTCGCCATCCCGACTGCTATGCCGCTGCCACCATTTAGCAGTACGTTGGGCAACCTCGCTGGAAGTATCTTCGGCTCATCGAGGGTCCCATCAAAATTCGGCTTCCAGTCGACCGTGCCCTGTCCCAATTCACCCAGTAACACATCGACATAGGCTCGCAATCGAGATTCGGTATAACGCATCGCCGCAAAAGATTTCGGATCATCTTGAGACCCCCAGTTGCCTTGACCATCTATTAACGGGTAACGGTAGGCAAACGGTTGCGCCATCAGCACCATTGCCTCGTAACATGCCGAATCACCGTGGGGATGAAATTTACCTATAACATCACCAATGGTTCGGGCCGATTTTTTGAATTTAGCGGAGGCTTTAAGACCTAACTCTGACATCGCGTAAATGATACGGCGCTGCACCGGCTTCAGTCCATCACCCAGACTCGGTAATGCCCGGTCATTGATAACGTACATCGCATAGTTGAGATACGCCCGTTGGGTATAGGTTTTCAGCGCAATCTGTTCGACGCCGTCTGCATTAACTGTTATGTCGTGATTCATGTTTTTCTCAGTGTTTCAATTCGATTGGCTTCAGATCACAGGCTACTCAGCGTAGTCAGCCGTACTGCCACTGCGTTCCAGCCAGACCTTACGATCCGGGGCTCGATTCTTAGCCAATAACAAATCCATAGTCTGGAATGTTCCGGATTTGCGCTGGGTCGAGGCTTCACTTTCGAGGGTTAGCTGCACCAGGCGACGGGTATCGGTTGCCATGGTTGTCTCGCGCAATTGCAGAGGATTCATCTCACCGAGACCCTTGAATCGTTGCACATTAACCTTGCCCTGTTTTTTCTCTGCCGCTATTCGATCGATGATGCCATTCTTCTCGTCCTCGTCCAGAGCATAGAATACTTCCTTGCCCACATCGATACGGAAAAGCGGGGGCATGGCAACATAGATATGTCCGGCTTCAACCACCGGTCGAAAATGCTTAACGAACAATGCGCATAACAACGTCGCGATATGCAGTCCGTCGGAATCGGCATCGGCAAGAATACAAATCTTGCCATAACGTAAACCACCGATGTCCTTGGAGGCAGGATCGACCCCCAGTGCCACGGCAATATCATGCACCGTTTGTGAGGCCAGAATTTCGCTGGAATCCACTTCCCAGGTATTGAGGATTTTTCCCCGTAACGGCAAGATTGCCTGAAACTGCCTGTCCCTGGCCTGCTTCGCCGAACCCCCGGCGGAATCCCCTTCTACCAGAAACAATTCTCCGGACATCACATCTTCGGTGGAACAATCGGCAAGTTTGCCGGGTAAGGCCGGGCCCGAAGTGACCTTCTTGCGTGCGACTTTCTTGCTCGCTTTGAGGCGAGATTGCGCATTGTTGATACACAGCTCTGCAATAGCCTCCGCCTCATCTGTATGCTGGTTTAACCAGAGGCTGAAGCTGTCCTTAACCACGCCCGAAACAAACACGGCACATTGCCGTGATGACAGTCGCTCCTTGGTCTGACCGGAAAATTGAGGCTCCAGGAGTTTGGAAGAGAGCACATAGCAACATTTGTCCCAGATATCGTCAGGCGCCAGTTTGAGCCCCCTCGGTAACAAATTTCTGAACTCACAAAATTCCCGCAGGGCATCGAGCAGACCAGTACGCAAGCCACTCACATGAGTCCCGCCAAGTGTTGTCGGAATTAAATTGACATAGCTTTCACCGGTAAGCTCGCCGCCCTCGGGCAACCACTGAATCGCCCAGTCGACGGCTTCGTCATTGCCCTGCACCGAGCCAACGAATGGTTCTGTCGGCAAGGTCTCGAATTCCGCGGTGGCCTGGGTCAGATAGTCGCTTAGTCCATCTTCAAAACACCACTGCTCACTGAGTGACTTTTCTTTGCTGACCGTGTTATCGATGAATCTGACGTTGAGCCCGGAACAAAGAACCGCCTTTGCCCGCAGCACGTGTTTTAACTTTGGAATTGAAATCTTGACCGAATCGAAATATTTCGCATTTGGGAGAAATTTTACCGTGGTGCCGGTGTTTCTCTTGCCGACCTTGTCGATAACTTTCAGTTCCGAGGCCTTGTCACCATCCTTGAACTTCATGAAGTAGACCTGGCTGTTGCGCTTGACGGTTACTTCGAGATAATTCGACAGGGCATTCACCACGGATACACCGACACCGTGAAGTCCGCCAGAATATTGATAATTTCTGTCGGAAAATTTCGCTCCCGAATGCAGGCGTGTCAATATCAATTCGACGCCGCTTACCTTCTCGCCTTTGTGCTTGTCAACCGGCATGCCGCGGCCATCGTCGCTCACTTCAACCGAGCCATCCTGGTTCAGGCTAAGGCTTAGATTGCTGGCGAAGCCGGCAAGCGCTTCATCAACACTGTTGTCGATTACCTCCTGCACAAGGTGGTTCGGCCTGGTCGTATCCGTGTACATGCCCGGCCGTTTCCGGACCGGATCCAGCCCGGTAAGCACTTCGATGGCATCGGCGTTATAGGTTTCGTTCATCGATTTTCTCAATACTGCGGGCGCTTCATTTTAGGGCACCTCTGAATAATGGCGCATAAATCAGTCTAATCTCGATAGCAAAAAGTCGAAGATAGCAGGCAATTCAGCAGCAAAATCCTCGAAGCTGTGACTGCCATTCTCCCTGACTATGCACCTCGAAGAATTGAATTTTTCGCGCGCTTGTGTGTAATCCAGAACCTCGTCGCCGCTCTGCAGCAACACCATGATATTTCGTGGATATTGTAACTGAGATCTGTCCAGTTTTTTTAGTTCTTCAATATGTTTTTTTGTTACCGTGTGGATCTCATCGGTGTAATAATTCCGGTGCTGCCCCAGGTGTTCCTGCCACAACTCGAACGGTCGCACCGCAGGATTTATCAGGGCCGCAGGAAACCCGTATTCTTCCGCCAGATAGGTGGCGTAGAAGCCCCCGAGGGAGCTTCCGATAAGTACCAGTCGACGCGAGTCCTGGGCCTCGACTATGACTTTGAGCTCGGCCATGGTCTGCGCGGGCCCATGCCGCATCTGCGGAATCAGGACATTCTCTCCCATGCCCCGTTGCTTGCAATAGCGCAGGGTTTGCTGTGCTTTTTTGGACTGGGGAGAACTGAGAAAACCGTGGAGGTAAAGTACGGTGGCCGGTGCGCTCATTAATCCATTAATAGCTTCTGCTGCCGTAGTCCGTTTCCAGGGTATAGTCACCCACTCTTCTCACTTCGGTTTCGATGGCGCCATCGGCAAACAGTTTCAGGGAACGATAAGCAGGATTCACTTTATCCAGCTCAAAGTTGGTCACGTCGGCCTTGAATTGTATGCACGTAGACGGCGTGCACAGACATCGAATATTCCTGTGCATAAAATCTAGATCCTGATGTATGTGCCCGTAGAGAATGCAGCTAACTTTATCGAATCGATCGATAATCTCAAAGAACTGATCATCGTTAATCAGGCCTATATCTTTCATCCATCCCGCATTTCCGGGAATCGGATTATGGTGCAGACAAACCAGGCAGTGATCTATCCCCTTGTCTCCCTGTGCCGCATCGAGACTATTCCCGAGCAATTTCAACTCCGATTCAGCCAATCTGCCATGCACTTTACCCTCTATGCTGGTGTCCAGTAACAGGACCAGCCAATTGGCAAGTCTTAGGGATTTCTCACCGGCGTCTGTTCCCTGCGCCATTTCAAGCATTAAGGTCGCACTGTCATGATTCCCAGGTATCCAGCGCAGCGGCGCATCGATAACAGCCACAGTGCGAATAAAATTATTGTAGGCCTCAGCTGAAGCATCCTGTGCTATATCCCCTGTAGCCAGCAGCAGGTCAATATCAGTCTCGGTCTCCTGCACCAACTTGATTACAAGATCCAGACTATCCTGCGTGTTCATTCCCAGTAAAGTGCCCTTCGCATGTTTATAGAGATGGGGATCGGTAACTTGAACGATGTTTATTGGGTTGTGTGGAGTCAATAGTGTCAAGATTTTCTTGGAGATATTAATTGAGGAGCATCTGATTAAATACTCATTAAACTATCGGGCACCTTTGCGCATCTTCCAACTTTCAAGCACAGAGTTAACCACTCACCCAGAAAAGCATTAACTTGCATCTTTTCATCCGTATGATACATCTGAGGATTGGGTCGTGAATATCTGGGTTTCAAGTTCCGGTGTCCCTGGTAAGACACGACTTCTGCAGTAGAGGCATCATGATAAACGCGCACCAGCATCGATGGATTAGTCATCCACTGTTTTAGCTCTGGCTGCTGCGTAATTTCCAGAGTCGTTGTATACTTAAATGCTTCAACAATTTTCATTTCAACAGTGACTTTGTCTGCAGTATTTTCCAGATCGGCGATTACGAATTCGGAGCTAAGGCCTTCCAGCGCTTTTTCTGGCTCGCTGTCGCTTATATACATGCCATTATTCAGTTGCTCGAGGGAAGCTTGCAGCAGAGCATGCTCCAAAAACGACCTGTCTCTGTAAGCCTGCAGATACGGTAATAATTTGAGCAGCCGAATGAAGTTGGCATCACATTCAGCCATCTGTTTAATCAGATCAATACGGTAACTGGATCTCGCCATTTTTAAGCATGGATTCCTTGCGTTCGGCAGGTTCACTGTCACTTCCGGGTTAAAAGCGAATAGGCTGCCTGATTTAGTCTTTTATCGGCTTGTCTCCATATCCCTGAGCCAACATCTTACGTCAATAAGATGAACAGCCACTGTCCACCTGCCCGCCGGGCGCATTCTCCCAATTGTAACCAATTGTCACATTAATGCGAGCTTCTCTTCTAATAAGTTTCCGCTCGATATCACCCCCGAATCTGGCGGAGAAAATCTAATTCCAGCGTTGCACTAACTCTTCTTTGTGTAATTGCAACCATTGGCTTGCAATGATAGTCATGGCGTTGTTAATCAGCCCCGAGTCAACTGCCGCAAACAGCGCATTAACCGGCAACACCACAACCTGAATATCTTCATGTTCTTCGCTTAAACCAAATACACCGCCGGCATTACCGGCGTCGACCTGTCCGCAAAACAGGCTAAGTTTTTCGTTGCTGGTACCCGGACTATTATAGTAGCTACAGATTTCGATCAGATTTTCGGGGCTGCAATTAGACTCTTCTTCGGCCTCTCGACGGGCAACCTCCAACAAATCTTCTTTTTCTTCTACCATGCCTGCCACCAACTCTAGCAGCCACGGACTGTGCTTTTCATCGATCATGCCGACTCTGAACTGGCGCACGAGAACAACTTCTTCCCGGCTAGGATCAAACAACAAGACACCAACTGCCTGACCCTTGACAAGCAGTTCTCTGTCCATGACTTTACTCCAACCGCCGGCAAATAATTTGTGCCGAAGCTGCAGGCGGTCCAGTTGTAAAAATCCACTATGGCAAATTTCCCGTGAAATCACCTCGGTATCGGCGATACCGAATTTGGACTGCAGCTTGTTCATTTGGGATTAGTTCCTGCTCAGGATTGTTTCGACGAAGCGCTGGCCAGGCGAGTCAGTAACGCAATCATTTGATTCTTTATGTGTTCGCAAACACTGTCAAAACCTTCTTCAAATTCGTCTGCGTTGCCTTCGACCCTGGCTCGAGCCCCGGTGCGCGCAGCGGTGCGAGTTCTCTGGTTCAGGCTTCCGCTGTTTTTGATCTACATGAATTGCCTGTGCAGAGGAAAAGAAGCTTCATTCAGGTGGCGTTAGGAAGCGAATAGTTTGGAATTAGTCCCTGCTCGTTACTTGCAGGAGATGATAGCCGAATTGCGTTTTGACCGGGCCCTGCACCGTATTGATATCCGCGCTAAAAACAACCGCATCAAACTCCTTTACCATCATGCCTGGTCCAAACTGCCCAAGGTCACCGCCCTGCGCTTTCGAAGGGCAGTTGGAATGCGCACGGGCAACATCTGCAAAGTCTTCCCCTGCGTCTATTCGATCTTTAAGTTGAAGACATTCTTCTTTTGTGTCTACTAATATGTGCCGCGCGCTGGCTGTGGTCATTGGCTGATTTTCCCGATTTATTGGTCAATCATTATGCCCGATTCATGTGTATTGGACACAAAAAACTTGGTTCTTACGCTATAATCGGGAAACTTTCACAAATCAATGGGGTTCGCGGCCCTTGAGTTACTGTCTGCCACCGCCTGCAATCTGCGATGAACAAACAGCCGATGACAGGCCGAATCCTTCTGCATCAGTAATAAAAAATGCCGCAGCAGTGACCGATGCACTAGGGTCCGGCAGCGCAGCGCGCAGTCAATGAAACCCCATGCAGTCACCCTCATCTGTAAAAATAAATATTTTTTTAATGCCAGGCGAGGAGGCTTTGATAAATTATGCCATTTCCTGAATCCGTCGCGAGAAAACACGTGCACACCCGCGCCATCGATTATCGTGGTTTTGAGCGCGATGACGGCATGTGGGATATAGAAGCCCATATGACCGATACCAAGACTTATGCTTTTAATAATAATTGGCGCGGCGAGGTAAAAGTGGGCGAAGCCTTACACGAAATGTTACTGCGGGTGACGATCGATGATGAATTTGTAATTCGTGATGTGGTCGCCGTCACCGACAATAGCCCATTTCGGGTCTGTCCCAGCATTACCCCCAATTACAGCTCTATTATTGGCATCAAGATGGGACCGGGCTGGCGCAAGGCGATTAGAATGAAGGTAGGCGGCGTGCGGGGCTGCACGCATCTGACCGAGCTGCTATTTCCAATGGCGACGGTGGCAATGCAGACTATCTGGCCCTTACTCCGTCACCGGAAAAAGCAGCCCGACTCCAAGGTGGCGAAGTCCAAATCGAGGCCGGTGGTACTCGATACCTGCCACGCCTGGTCTACAGATTCTCCCGTCGTCAAGGAAAATGCACCCGACTATTACACCGGCGAGAACTAAGCTGGGGCACCTCTGAACAATGCAGTGATGCCCTAACTGGCGAGGGCCAGGGCAACGGCATTAGCGATAGAACAGGGGTATAACCACCGAAACCGTCACGCCCTCCCGGTCTTTCCGGTTCTCCGCCCTGATCTGCCCACCATGGAATTCAGTGATCAGCCTGGCAATGTGCAAACCTATCCCCAGGTGCGGTTGTTTTTGTTTTCCCTGCGGTCGTACCGAGATCATCGCATCGAACACCCGGCCTTCCATTTCTGCTGGCAGCGAGGGGCCGGCATTGGAGACCTTGATAACAGCATGGTCTCTCAACGCACGACAGTAGATTGTAATTGGCTCATCCGGATAGGAAAATTCGACGGCATTGGCAATCAGCTTATCCAGCAGCTGGGCAATGTATTCCGGCACACCATTGGCGAAGATGGGGCCGGATTCCATATCCAGATCAAACTGGTGGTCCGGGTAGGCCAACTTGTAGCCTTCCACACTGCCGTGAATGACAGCGTTCAGATCAATTTTCTCTTTTTCTTCAGTTTGCAGCATTTGTTCCAGCCGCGTCGCCTCGCTCATATTGGTCAGGATGAGATTGAGGCGCTTGATTCCCTCTTCTGCTCTCTCGATGTAAACCGCTGACTCCTTGTCGCTCACGGTCAGTCCGAGGTTTTCCAGCGAAGACCTCACGACCGTCACTGGCGTGCGGAGTTCGTGAGAGAGTCTGGACGACATATTCTCGAGATAGCTATTGTGCTGGGTCAGCCGCTCGACGATATTTGAGAAAGACCGGGAAAGATCCCCTATCTCATCGGAGCTTCTCGAAGCCACGATAGTATTCTGAACCCGGCCGGTGTCGTCGATAATGCTCTCCGCCTGATTTCTCAAGGTTCGGATGCGGCTGGAAATACGGGATGCAGAGAAAAACAGGCCCAGCGTAACCAGCAGCATTACCCCGAGAATGGTATTGAACAAGGTCTCCAGGGCCTGATTTCTGAAGGTACGCAAGCCATTCATGTTTTGATCTACCACCACCGCTCCTATCACTTCGCCATTAGCGAGTATGGGGTGAGCTGCTTCCAGCACTCGCGTCTGGGTGCCTGCGAGTGTACGAAACTGGGTAAATGCGGTGCCCTCTAAGGCGGAATCGATATGCGCGCCGGCGCGGGTGACTTCGGAGTACAGATCATCGATAAAGTCATTGCTGGGTTTCGTCAGGATCTGGTAATACAGCGGGTTCAGTATTTTGTTCTGAACATAGAGCCAGTACTTATTACTTCGAGCATCCTCGATTCGGGAAGATACAGTCAGTCCAGTGGCCGATTGAATATCACCAACCGTCAGTAGTACCCGGCCGCCGCGATCGACTACCTGGATTCTTGAGTTATTGTGCCCCATACCGGCGACAATTCTGTCAATCTCAGGCGTAGGAAGTTGCAAGGAACCAAGCCGCTCGGCGTCTGCTGCCTTGTAAGTGGCAACCACGGAGCTGATATCACGGGTCTGGGGATCATCTACATCGAAGATGGCGAAACCCAGTCTACCTCCTAACATCTCCATCGGTATCTGCAATTCTATATCGTAGCCATCTGCCGTTTCATACCACTGCCCGCTGATTCTTTCCTCGTGGGTTGGTTCCGAATAATCTTCGCCTACTTTAAAAGGGTAGAGAAATTCTGGTTCATGGGGGGCGATAACGTAGTGACTCACACCATTGCCTTCCCTGGAAAGCATGGATATCTGCAGGAAATCGCTGCGGTGCACACTCAATGCATCACGACTCCTGTAAACAACATTGTCATCCCTGACCCTAAAGTAGGCGTAGAGGGAACCATTGTATTCACCCACCATGTTTTTAAAGCCCAGGGAGCCTTCGCTTTCGTATGGTCGGGAGGGATTCAAATCGGTACGCAGTTGATAATCATGGCCGTAGTCGACTTCATACTGCTGATATTCACGCCAGTCAAGCAGGCTGCCGTCATCGAGAGAGAGCGGTGAATAAACCGGATACACGTAGAGATCTTCGGTACGGCGGGCGGGGCTGTAACTGCCCTCGTCAAACAGCTCCGGACGCTCGTTTAGCGCAGTAGCCAGGGCCTGTGCCGTGCCGAGAACAATTTGTTCCTGGCCGCGGCGCAGATACTCTTCCATCTCGATAATATACTGATAACCAAGCCACGGAATAACCAACAAAAAACTGGAAAGAAAAACCAGCTTGAAGCGAATCCCAAATGGGTTTTTGAATGTAAGATCCATTTATGCTTTAGAAACCTAATGACTGCTTGCAGGTACAATATTCCAGCGGTAACCCATTCCATAGACAGTTTCAATACAATCAAAGGCTTCATCCACATGAATGAATTTTTTCCGTATGCGTTTGATATGTGAAGTAACGGTGCTGCCATCAACAAATATTTTGGATTCCTGCATCAACACCTGTCGGCTTTTTACATGTCCAGGATATTTCACGAGTGCGTGAACCATCCAGAATTCCGTGACGGTGAGAGGAATCGGATGCTCATCCCATTGCACCGTCAATCGACCTACATCCAACACTAGCTGATCTCTTTGCAGAAGACTATCAGGCGATGGTGGCTGATCTATAACATCCAGCCTTCTGAATAGCGCCGCAATCCTGGCGGTCAGATGGGGCAAGCTGATATCTTTGGTCAGGTAGTCATCTGCACCCATTCGCAGCCCACTCACGGTATCAAAATCGTTATCCCGGGCCGTGAGAAAAATAATTGGCAAGGTGTCAGACAGTGAGCGCAACGCCTGACAAAGAGTGAAACCACCATCGATTTCGTTCTCCAAACCGATATCGATAATGGCGAGGTTGGGTAAACGCAGGTCGAAAGCTGACATCGCATCTTTGCGATTGGCATAGGTTTGGACTTCGTAGCCCTGCTTTCTCAAGACATCCGCGTAATTCTCCCGGATGGCGGCTTCGTCCTCTACAATTGCGATTCTTCTGCTCATTACCCCGATACATACCGTTTCAATTTTAGCGGACTATAACCCATTTGCCTGCACAATCGCAGCGATGGTTACAGCAAGCTTCTGATTGCCATCATTTTGCCATATTTAATCACCACATGGCCCCAATCCTTGCCCTGTGGGGTAATAAACACGTTGTTTAATAGGCTTTAGCAACTACCACGGGATTCATTAAAGTTTTGTCCCTCTTTACTTGGACTGTTGCAACCGCATTTTTGTTTCACCCACACAGGATTTTTGCCATGTACAAACAAATTACTTTCATTCTTCTTCTCGGCATCAGCGCTGGCACTGCCTTTGCTGACACACAGCGCGCAAATTATCAGAACAGCGCCTCCGCGGAAGCAACCACAGGCTATATAAGCGGACTGGCGGTTGGCGGGCTTGTGGGTGGGCCCCCGGGTGCTATTTTCGGGGCCGCTGTCGGCGCCATGCTGGGGGATGGGTTTTTCGTACGTAAACGGGCAAACGTCTTGCGAGTCGAACTCTACGAATCACAACTGCAAGTAGCGACGTTGAGAGATGAAGCACTGGTGGCACAACAACAGATGCAACAGGCAATGGCCGAACTCTACAAGATCAAGACCAGCGCCGCACAGGTAATTCCAGCAGGCCTCAGTATCGCTTCTGCATCACCGTGCTGTGATAACACGGTGTTGTCTCTCCACTTTCGAACCGGCTCCAGTGCTATCGAGCCTCACTATGAGGAACAACTTGCCAGCCTGGTAAAACTTGCAAATCAGATGCCTGCGGCCAACGTTGAAATCACTGGCTATGCTGATCGCAACGGAGATGCGGACATGAACCTGCGCTTGTCCAGGGAAAGAACCGCTTCCATAAAACAGTATTTTAATGGAATGGGAATTCAACATTCATCGATTATCACTGTGGCCTACGGAGAATCCCAACCACTGAGCGCAAGTCAAAGCTTCGAGGCGGACTTCTTCGATCGCAGGGTAATCGTCCGGCTACGGGATTCCAGCAAGCACATGCTCACCCAACTGCCGGACGGTGAATAGAATCCTGCAAGCTCACTTATTGACCTAACGGAATCTACTGCTATGAAAGAGTTTCGACTTGTAATTGGCAACAAGAACTCTTCTTCCTGGTCCATGTGCCCCTGGTTGTTACTGAAGATGTTTGACGTGGACTTCGATGAAATTCAAATTACACTCTATCAGGACAATACGGTGGAAAAGCTCGGGCCATATTCTCCTTCACTCAAAGTTCCGGTTTTGCTGCACAGGGATATAACTGTTTGGGATTCCCTGGCAATCTGCGAATACATCTCCGCCGAAATACTCGGAGGAAGTGGATGGCCAAGCAGCCGCAAACGTCGGGCCGGCGCCAGGTCGGTAAGTGCGGAAATGCATTCGGAATTTCCTGCCCTGAAGCGCGACTGGCCAATGAACTGTAAGGCTTCTTTCCGGCTAACGCCATCAGAGACCTTGTTCAACGAGATAGCGCGCATCGACGCAATGTGGAGTTGTTGTCGTCACCGCTATGGCGAGAATGGCAACTACCTGTATGGCCGCTTTTCTATCGCAGACTGTATGTTTGCCCCCATCGCGGTGTGCTTTGATGCCTATGGTGCGAAGCTGAGCAGCGATTCCAACAGCTATTTACAAACGCTGCTGGATAATCCCTTCATCCAGAAATGGATATCCCTCGGTCGGCGAGAACGAGAGCCCCTGGCGATTGCCTATGCCAGTACTGCTTAGAGTTTTTCTCATCAAACCCATCGCTCGCAGTTCCCACTTAACTTGGTGACACCAATGTCGTGTGCCTTCACACATTCTGAATTTAGGTTATTTGGAGCGATTTTGAGTAGATAAAGATTCTGCGATGGACGGCCAAGCGATGGAGTGGCATATCCTTCTGCATCAGCAATTAAGGCGTAGCACCGAGTGACCGAGGGAGACCGTTTTCCAGGGCTCCCGACCGAGTGAGAGAACCCGGGAGGGGGGCAAGCCGCTGAGGCAGGAGGGTATGGCAGCGCAGCGCGCCTTCACTGAACCACATAAACCAATTACCAATCATGTCAATCGCCAATTAAAATTCGGTGGTCTGCGGTCGACATTTTCTTATAGGATATTTTCCTTAATAAGAAGGTAAGCGGCGTGTCGGCAACTGAAGTGATTCAATTCTGGTTCGACGAGATCGAACCGGCGCAGAGATTCAGGAAAGATCTTGAGTTCGACACCATGATTCGAACCAGGTTTCTGGACCTGCACACGCGAGCCAGCAAGGGCCTGTTATATGCCTGGCGTGATTACCCGCTGGACGCACTTGCGGAAATTATCATCCTCGATCAGTTTTCCCGGAACCTGTTCAGGGATAGTGCTGAAGCCTTTGTCTATGACACCCTCGCGCTAGTCCTGGCACAGGAGGCAATACGACAAAAGTTTGACGAAGAGCTCGAAGAGAGCAAGCGGGCATTTCTGTATATGCCGTTCATGCACAGCGAATCGGCTGATATACACGAGATAGCACTGTATTTGTTTGATTGTCCGGGGCTCGAGGACAATTACAATTTCGAACTCAGACACAAGGCAATCATCGATCGCTTCGGCCGTTATCCTCACCGCAATGATTTATTAGGCAGGGAGTCCACCCCCGAGGAGATTGAGTTTTTGCAGCAGCCGGGTTCTTCTTTCTAAGGATTGTTATCGCCCCAGGCATTTGAGTCGAAGAGCCGAGTATCAATTTAAAAATTTACCTTGCAGGCAGTACATCCCTGAGTTTTTCCGCCATTTCCGTCAGGGTGGCCGCTGTTGTATCCCAGTCTATGCAGGCATCGGTGACGGAAACGCCATATTTCAAATCGGCGAGGTCCGCCGGAATAGATTGATTGCCGTGATTGATATTGCTCTCCAGCATCACTCCGATAATCGACTTGTTGCCTTCCAGTATCTGATGGGTAACGTCCTTGAGTACCAGGGGTTGCATATCCGGGTCCTTGCTGGAGTTGGCATGGCTGCAATCGATGACAATGTTATTGCTCACTCCGCCGTCGCCGAGGGCCTTTTCGCATAGCGCCACATGCACGCTGTCATAGTTCGGACCTTTCGATCCCCCTCTTAGCACCACATGGGCATAAGGATTGCCTTTCGTGCTAACAATGGAAACCTGGCCTTCACTGTTGATGCCGAGAAACCGGTGCGGACTGGAAACTGATTGCATCGCGTTAACCGCCACCATCAAGCCACCATCGGTGCCATTCTTGAATCCCACCGCCGAAGAGAGTCCCGAAGACATTTCACGATGGGTTTGGGATTCGGTAGTTCTAGCACCGATGGCTGACCAGGTAATCACGTCCTGAAGATATTGGGGGGAAATGGGGTCGAGAGCCTCCGAAGAAGTAGGCAGGCCAAGTTCCACGATGTCCAGTAATAGCTTTCGCCCTTTGCGCAGCCCGTCTTCGATCTTGAATGAATCGTCCATGTAGGGGTCATTAATCAAGCCCTTCCAACCAATGGAAGTCCTCGGCTTCTCGAAATACACCCGCATCACTATATATAATACGTCTTTAACGCTGTCCGCCAGCGACTTTAATCGCTTCGCATAATCCAGTGCAGCATCGGTATCATGGATAGAACATGGTCCGACGACGACGAAGAGTCGTGGGTCTTTCCGATCCAGTATGGAAAAGATGGTATCCCGCGCCAGTTGCACCGATGCCAGCGCCTTAGCTTCCAAAGGCAAATCGGATTTCAGTAGTTCCGGTGTAATCAGGGCTTCATTCGAAGCGATATTTAAATTGTCGGTTGCCTTCACGTTACGGCTCCTCTGAACAATGGCATACGGTCTTTGCGTGGTCTGAAGCGTACGGGTGCAAGACGCACTTCGCCGGTAATGGCCCAGCCCTTGGCAAGATGTGCAACGCAGCAACTGGGCGCTTCAGAGCGCGCCCTTCGGGGCCTTCAGGCGGTTTCGCACTCTGCGTTGCCAATTTTCGACAGGCGGACGCATGCCTTCTAATTGTCGCCTTGATTGCGAAACCGCCTGAAGGCCAGAGACCATATGCCATTGTTCAGAGGTGCCTTAGATTTTTATTGCTGGAAAATTGGGCCGGCATTATAGCAAATACCGATCCGGAAAGTCATACTCCCAATTCCCTAATTGCCAAGTTCCTTATTTATCAAACAAAACAAAGGGTCCCCTAGTGTTTATAAGCAGTAATTTTGATTCAGGAAATATCGATGTCGTCTCCTGTGAGATTGCTGGCGACGGCGTCGGCGAAATCCAGCTACAAATTCGCAAGGATGCGCACTCTGAATTTTACCAGTGGTTTCATTTCCGACTAAGCGGCGCCAAAGACCTAAGCTGCACCCTGAAAATTCTGAATGCAGGTGGTGCCGCATATCCTCCTGGATTCGAGAACTACCGGCTATGTTACTCCTACGACAGGGACAGCTGGCTGCGTCATCCCACCCAACTGGAGAAGGGGGTGCTCTCCTTTAATTTTAAACCGGGCTATGACGCAGTGTACTTTGCTTATTTCGCTCCCTATTCCATGGAGCGACACCATGACCTGATCGCAAAGAGTATCCAATCACCGCTTTGCAGTCATCGCCTGCTGGGCCAATCCCTGGATGGACAGGATCTGGATTTACTGCGAATCGCTTTGCCAGATCAGAATGAGAACAAAAAGACCTGTTGGGTAATTGCACGGCAACATCCGGGGGAGTCGATGGCTCAGTGGTGGATGGAGGGCTGCATCGAGCAACTTCTCGAAGTTGAAAATCCGAACACTATCGCCTTGCTCGAAACCTGCAATATTTTCCTGGTGCCAAACATGAATCCAGACGGCAGCAGGCGTGGTCACCTGCGAACCAATGCCGCCGGCAGGAATCTGAATCGAGAGTGGGCCGACCCCACTATGGAGGCCAGCCCCGAAGTGTACCTGGTAAAACAGGCCATGAATCAAACTGGCATGGACCTCATGCTGGACGTACACGGTGACGAATCACTGCCCTATTGCTTCATCGCTGGCACCGAGGGACTCTCCAGCTGGAATGAGAAAAAGCAGGCGCAACTGGATTTTTACAGGACCACGCTGGCAGCGTTGAATCCGGACTTCCAAACCAAAAAAGGTTATCCGTCCAAGGCACCGGGACAGGCGAATCTAACCATGAGTACCGCACAAATGGCCGACTTGCACCAATGTCTGGCGATGACACTGGAGATGCCGTTCAAGGACACCACCGCCACGGTAGATGAGAAATTTGGCTGGTCGGCTCAACGCAGCAAGCAATTGGCCCACTCCTGCCTTGAGGCAATACAAAAATATCTGGCCAGCGGTCTGTTATAAACCGGGCCGGAGCGGACAATTCACCAGGCCCCCTATACCTTGTGGTATAGCTTGCGACCTTGTTCATTGTACTCGACCGCCATCGCTTCCATGCCCGATTGAATTGCCGCGTCGACATTCCCCGATTCTTGTTTCGCGGCGTAGTCCCGCACTTCCTGGGATATCTTCATCGAGCAGAATTTTGGTCCGCACATGGAACAAAAGTGAGCGACCTTGCCAGATTGCTTCGGTAAGGTTTCATCGTGGAACGAGCGAGCGGTTACCGGATCCAGCCCCAGATTAAACTGATCTTCCCAGCGGAACTCGAAGCGCGCCTTCGACAGCGCATTGTCTCGCAATTGGGCGCCAGGATGACCCTTGGCAAGATTGGCGGCGTGGGCGGCGATGGTATAAGCCATCAGACCTTCTTTTACATCTTGCTTGTTGGGAAGTCCCAAGTGTTCTTTCGGCGTGACATAGCACAGCATTGCACAGCCGTACCAGCCAATCATTGCGGCACCGATGCCCGAGGTGATGTGGTCGTATCCCGGGGCTATATCCGTCGTCAGCGGACCAAGGGTATAGAATGGCGCCTCATCACAGACCTCCAATTGCTTCTCCATATTTTCCTTGATCAGGTGCATGGGCACATGGCCCGGGCCTTCGACCATGGTTTGTACGTCATGCTTCCAGGCTATCTTGGTCAACTCACCCAAAGTTTCCAGTTCACTGAACTGGGCTTCATCATTGGCGTCGGCAATACAGCCCGGTCGCAGGCCGTCACCCAGGGAAAAGGACACATCGTAGGCTTTCATGATTTCGCAAATATCTTCGAAGTGGGTGTAAAGGAAGTTTTCCTTATGATGCGACAGACACCACTTCGCCAGAATGGCGCCACCGCGGGAAACAATACCGGTGACTCGCCTGGCCGTGAGCGGCACATAACGCAGTAACACGCCGGCGTGAATTGTAAAGTAATCGACCCCTTGCTCCGCTTGTTCAATCAGGGTATCACGATAGATTTCCCAGCTCAGGTCCTCTGCCACTCCACCTACTTTTTCCAAGGCCTGGTAGATGGGAACGGTGCCGATGGGCACCATGGAATTGCGAATAATCCACTCACGGGTTTCGTGAATATTCTTGCCGGTGGACAAATCCATTACCGTGTCCGCCCCCCATAAAGCCGACCAGGTCAGCTTCTCCACCTCTTCTTCGATCGATGAAGTTACCGCTGAATTGCCAATATTTGCGTTCACCTTTACCAGAAAATTACGGCCAATAATCATTGGCTCGATCTCCGGATGGTTGATATTCGATGGGATTATCGCGCGGCCCAGGGCGATTTCCGAGCGCACGAATTCCGGCGTGATTTCGGCGGGGATATTGGCGCCAAAGGATTCGCCATGATGCTGGCTCGCCTCTGCGGTCAGGATTGTTGTCTGCACCTTCGCCATGTTTTCGCGAATGGCGATAAACTCCATCTCCGGGGTAATAATGCCCTTGCGGGCGTAGTGAAGTTGGGACACATTGCAGCCCGCTCTGGCCCTGAGCGGCTTCCGTATATGCTCAAATTTGAACTCGGCGCTGCCCAGGTCCCGCGCTCTTGCCTGGGAATAGGTCGAACTCACAGAATCGAGCAATTCGGTGTCCTCGCGCTCCTCGATCCAGGCCGCGCGTATCGCCGGTAGGCCGGCGCGGAGGTTTATCTGCGCCGATGGTTCTGAATAGATCCCCGAAGAATCGTATACCCTTACTGGCGCATTGGGTTCCCCTCCGGATTCAGTTTCGGTGTCGGTGAGGGCGATCTCTCGCATCGGCACCTGCATATCTGCCCGGCTGCCCTGTACGTAGATCTTCCTGGAATTCGGAAAATATTGCTTGGTAGAGGTGTTCAAACGGGAGATTTTGTCGATAAATTGTTCAGGGTTTGCGTTCATTCGAAGATTCCAATCATGGCAGGCTGAGGTAGTGTGTAACTATCGTCAGAATCACCCGCACGCAGCTGCTGACTGTGGCTTTGTATTTTCGGGGAATTACTGAACTCGCATTATGCCCCAATTCCGGACCAAAGTAATAAGGCCTTTATTCAGAAGTGTCCTAGCGCGAGAAATATTTGTAACAGCTTTCGACTGCAGGTCGTCTAATAGACTGCTAACGGGCATCTATCGCAAAGGGTCGGATTCAATTGTCACTTTTAGTTACACTATGTAAAATGCCGTCTTGCTTCAAAACCGCCAGTTGGAACTCCAGGGAAGCTCTGATTAATCAAGTTTTTTGTCAACTGATCAACACTTTTTAACGCATAAAGGTTAACTATTATGGGCCGTGTAGCGAATTTTATTGGATTTATTTTGGTGAGCAGCTTGAGCGTATCAGCAAGCGGCGCCGATGATTTAGTCAGCATTCTGCAGCTGGCAATGGCGAATGATCCCACCCTGAAGCAGGCGGAAGCCAACTATCGGGCCAATCGGGAAAATGTCTTTCAGAGCCGCGCTATTCTGATGCCATCGTTCGGTCTACAGGCTTCAACGACCCGCTTAACCAGTGGCTTCACCGATTCTGTATACGTCGATGTGCCGGACCCAATATCGGGACAATTGGTTCGTACCCGGATAATTGACGATCACAGCTTTCGACCCGGCATTAACAACCACAACTGGGGAGTGGGTCTGAATCAGAGCGTGGTCAATCGCGCTAACTGGTATAACCTGCAGAGCGCAAAGGCCAGTGACAAGGCCGCTGCGGTCAGTTTTGCCGCACAGGAGCAGGATCTGATCATGCGGGTTTCGGTGGCCTACTTCGATGTGCTTCGTGCCCTGGACGCGCTGGAGACCAATAATCAGGAAGAGACTGCCGCCCTGCGCTCGCTGGATCAGACCCAGCAACGGGAAGCAGTAGGTCTGGTTGCCATTACCGACGTCTACGACAGCCAAGCGGCCTATGACCTGGCCAGAAACACCACGATTCTGCAGCAGGATATACTTCAAGCACGCTACGAGGCACTGGAAGCGATTACCGGACAGCCGCATCCGGAGATTGATCTACTGCGGGAAGATTTTCCCATCTTGGAGGTCGACGGCAGCCTTAATTCCTGGGAAAGGCAGGCAGATTCAAGCAGCCTCACCGTTAATGCCGCCGAATATAATCTGGAGGCTTCCAAAGAAAATCTCAAGGCGAGAAGATCCGATCATCTTCCGACCATCGACCTATCTGCATTTTTTGGCCACTTCGTGACCCAACCTCTGTTGCGGGAGGGCATTCAGATCGGCGGTGGCGCCAGCGACCGCACTCAGATTGCGCTGAATCTAACTATCCCAATATACTCAGGTGGCGCCACCAGTTCTCGCCGCCGGGCGGCGGAATACCGGGTACTTGAAGCCAAGGAGTCCCTCGAATTAAGTCAACGGCAATTGACTCAAAACATTCGCAACGCCTATCGCCGCGTGAACACAGATGTTCTTGTGATCGCCCAGAGACAACGGTCCATTACTTCCACCCAGAGTGCGCTGGACGCGACGGAACTGGGCGCAGAAGTTGGCACTCGTAATATCGTCGAGGTATTACTGGCCAGGGAAAATTTGTATCAGGCATTGCGACTCTATGATGACGCTCGCTACAACTATGTCATCGACAGCCTGATTCTGAAGCAAGTCGCCGGTATCCTGACACCCCAGGATATTCTCGAACTAAACGAGTGGTTACAGCAGGGAGTTTGAACAGCCCTTGCAAAGCAAACTACCTGATGTTGGCACGACGATTTTCACGGTGATGTCGAAGATGGCCCAGGATTATGGAGCCATCAATCTTTCACAAGGATTCCCTGATTTTGATTGTCCGGATCGATTAAAAGAGTTAGTCACGAAATATCTTTACGATCGCAAGAATCAATACCCGCCGATGGCCGGAATCCCCGGCTTGCGAGAACAGATCGCCGAGAAGCTCAAGTTGCTTTACCAGCATTCTGCCAACCCGGAAACTGAAATAACCGTCACCTCTGGTGCCACCGAGGCCTTGTTTGACGCGATCCAGGCGACGGTCTGCGCCGGTGACGAAGTCATCGTTTTCGATCCAGCTTATGACTCCTATGAGCCAGCCATAATATTGGCGGGTGCAAGGGCAGTGCATGTGCCTATGACCCTGCCTGAATACAATATCGATTGGGACGATGTCGCTCAGGCAATTACAGACAACACCCGCTTGATCATTATCAACACGCCCCATAACCCCTGCGGCTCAATCCTGGCCGCAGATGATCTCGACAAGCTGGCGGCGTTAATCCGGGACCGGCAAATTCTCGTGCTATCCGATGAAGTCTATGAGCATATGGTCTATGACGGCCTCACTCACCAGAGTGTTTTAGGTCATGATGAACTGAAGGAAAAAAGCTTTGCGGTTTTCTCATTTGGAAAAACCTATCACGCAACCGGCTGGAAACTCGCCTATTGTGTGGCTCCCCAGTTGCTTACTCAGGAATTCAGGAAAGTCCATCAATTTGTCACCTTTACCACCTCCAGCTTCGTACAGTACGCGATTGCCGATTTCATGGCCGAATGCCCCGAGCATACCCAACAATTGCCGAAATTTTATGCAGCAAAGCGCGATACCTTTTGTCGGCTAATTGCCGACTCCAGACTGAAATTCACGCCTTCTAAGGGCACTTACTTCCAACTGGTGGACTACAGCGAAATAAGCGACATGCCCGATGTGGAGTTCGCAAACTACCTGACCCGGGAAAGAGGAGTTGCCGCCATACCGCTGGCACCGTTCTACCAGACGCCGCCGGCAACAAAGATATTGCGCTTTTGCTTTTGCAAGGACGATGCCACTCTCGAGCAAGGCGCAGCGATTCTTTGCAAGTTATAATGTGACCATGACCGAGCTCGATTTATCACTGCTGGCCAACGACATCAAACGATGGGGACGGGAGTTGGGCTTTCAACAGGTCGCTATCGCGGATCTAGACTTGGACACCCACGCCGATCACCTCGAGTCCTGGCTGCAGAAAAATTACCATGGCGCCATGCACTACATGGCTAAGAACCGCGATAAACGCCGCCACCCGGCACAATTGCACCCCGGCACCATGAGAGTGATCTGTGTGCGCATGGACTATGCCACGGACACGGGCAATTCGCTCGATCCAGTCAATGATAGTGGCAAAGCCTATGTCGCCCGTTTCGCCCGTGGCCGGGATTATCACAAGCTAATCAGAAAGCGCTTGCAGGGCCTGGCGTCGAAGATTGAAGAAGCAGCGGGCTCTTTTGGATATCGAGCTTTTGTCGACAGTGCTCCGGTGCTGGAGCGGGCCCTGGCGGAAAATTCCGGCCTCGGCTGGATCGGCAAGAACACCATGTTGATCAACAAGCGCGTCGGATCCTGGTTTTTCCTGGGAGAACTCTTTACCGACCTGCCACTGCCAGTCGATCAACCGGAGACAGACCACTGCGGCAGCTGCACTGCCTGTATGGATATTTGCCCTACCAATGCCTTCGTTGGGCCCAATCTTCTAGATGCAACAAAATGCATCTCCTATCTCACCATAGAACTGCGTAGCGCTATTCCGGAACACCTTCGCAAGCCCATGGGCAATCGGATTTTTGGTTGTGACGACTGCCAGCTTGTTTGTCCGTGGAATAAATTTACCAGCAAAACCGAGGAAGCGGACTTCACGCCCAGACACAGATTGGATGATGTGGAACTGCGGGAGTTGTTTGCCTGGACCGAGCAGGAGTTTTTGGACAACACCAGGGGCTCGCCGATTCGTCGGATTGGTTACGCGTGCTGGTTAAGGAATATTGCGGTGGCCCTGGGTAATGCCAGCAGCACAGATAAAGTTGTTCAAGCCCTGCAAACCAAAGTCGATCACCCGTCGGCGCTGGTGAGGGAGCATGTGCGCTGGGCTCTCGATCAACACGGGCATCGACATTAGATCTGCCGCGGTTTAGTCCTTAAAAAAATGCGCCCGGTAGTATTTCAGTTCGGCAATAGAATCCTTGATGTCGTCCATGGCCTGGTGCGCGCCTCGCTTTACAAGCCCTTCAAGTAATTCTGGTTTCCATCTGCGAACCAGTTCTTTCACCGAACTCACATCGAGATTACGGTAGTGAAAAAATGCCTCGAGTTCAGGCATGTAGTTGGCCATGAAGCGACGATCCTGGCAGATGCTGTTACCGCAGAGTGGAGAATCGTTTTTGCCTATATGCTGATTCAGGAAATCGAGGGTTTGGCGTTCCGCTTCCCGCTCGTCGATAGTGGATTGCCTGACTCTCTCAATCAGACCGGAGGCGCCATGATGCTTCTGATTCCAGTCATCCATAGCCGCCAGGGCAGCATCCGATTGCTTGATTGCCAGCACCGGCCCCTCGGCAAGAGTATTCAGTTGCGCATCGGTTACCAGCGTAGCAATTTCAATAATCACATCTGTCGCCGGCGTCAATCCGGTCATTTCCAGATCCAGCCAGACCAGATTCAGGTTTGTGTCCATCGATAGGGAACCTCCATACTCGACCGCTACTTCCGTGCTCACCAGTGAAGATTGTAGCAAAGCTTCGACATAGGGAATATGCAATAATCCTCGCTCGCCGATCCACAAACCAGAGCAATCATCAAAGACCAGTGATGAGCAAACGCAAGCTTAGCAGAGCCCAGGCAGCAAGAATTGTTGAAAAGCAGAAGAACGAGCTGATTTCCGATACGGCGTCAGGAGAGGCTACCGCGGAAGCCCTTCAATCCCGATGCAACGGTCGCATCATTAGCCACTTCGGACAGCAACTGGATGTGGAAGATCTCGACCCCGCCGGGCGTGGGGAGATCATTCGATGCCATCAACGCGCAAACCTGCCAGCACTGGTTACCGGCGATCTCGTCGTCTGGCAACAAGGCGAAGCAGAGACCGGCGTGATTCTGGCGCTGGGTGAGCGTAAAAGTCTTTTCGGTCGTCTCAACGCGGCAGGCAATATGAAGTTGGTCGCCGCCAATATCGATATCGTCTTGCTGGTCATCGCACCCCTGCCGCGAGCCTTCATGAACCTGATCGACAGATACCTGGTGGCGATCGAGAGCCTGCACCTGCAAGCGCTGCTGGTGATGAACAAGCTCGATCTGCTGGAAAATGAGAAAGCAGACGAAATGGACAAGATGTTGTCTATATATGAGCAGGTTGGCTACGCAGTGTATCGGGTCTCTGCCAGCGATGGCAGGGGCATAGAGTCCCTGGAGACCGCCTTGAATGGGAAAACCACGGTGCTGGTGGGCCAGTCTGGTGTCGGCAAGTCTGCCCTCATCAATCGTTTCGGACTCGAGTCGATAGCGACGGTCGGTGAGCTATCGACTGCCCATGACCAGGGAACTCACACCACCACCACGGCGAAACTCTTCCACCTGTCACACTATGACCTCATTGATTCCCCTGGAATTCGGGAATTCAGTCTTGGGCAGGTAACTCAGCAACAGGTATTCGACGGCTTCAAAGAAATGAAGTCGTTGGCCAGTCGTTGTAAATTCCGGGATTGCTCCCACCAGAGCGAACCCGATTGCGCTATCCAGCAAGCGCTGGTGACGGGAGAAATTCATCCGCAGCGACTGGCCAGCTATTTTCAAATACTCCAATCCAGAGAGAGTAAGCAGTAGAATAGGCAATAGCAGGATTGCACACGGAACCACTATGAACTCACAGGCGCCACTATCATTAATTCTAGAGCCTGCCGAACTGCAGCCGCTGCTGCCAAGTCAGGAACTGCTGCTGATATCAGTTTGTCAGCAGCAGGTTTTCTCGGCGGCACACATCCCAGGCTCTGCTCTCATCAGGCCATCGGAGCTGGTTACCGCCATCGGTCCAGCCACCGGCAAGTTACCCAGTGCCGAACAACTAAGCGCCATCTTTTCTCGCGTGGGGTTGCGGGAGGACTGTCACGTCATCGCTTATGACGACGAAGGCGGTGGCTGGGCAGGCAGATTGCTTTGGACCCTGGATGTCATCGGCCATCGTCATTACTCCTTACTCAATGGCGGCCTGGTGGCCTGGATAAGATCCGGATTGCCGGTTGATGCCGGCATGACCGATTCCGTGCCGACGGATTTTAAGGCCAGTATCAATCGTGAACTGCTTACGAATATAGGTGAAATTATCGATCAAATTGGCGATTCGAATTTCATCATTTGGGATGCCAGGTCTGCGGAAGAATTCGACGGCAGCAAAATTACCGCCCGGCGCAACGGCCATATACCCGGCGCTGTCAATCTCGATTGGCTGGCGCTGATGGACCGTGATAATGACCTGCGCCTGCGCCCCCTGGCAGAATTAGAGAGGCAATTGCGGGCTTTGGGCATCGGCAAGGGGAAAAACATCGTTACCCATTGCCTGTCTCACCACAGATCGGGGTTATCTTACCTGGTGGGTAAGGCATTGGGGCTGAACATCAAAGCCTACGATGGCTCCTGGTCCGAATGGGGAAACAATGCAGACACACCCATCGAGACACTTTGAAGAGCCTCCCAGGCCGCCGTAAAAGAGTCACTTATGTCAAACCTGTTTGTGTTACTTCAGTACATCGCGCCGCAACATCTCATTTCCCGCCTGGCGGGCAAACTCGCCAACGGCACGCTCTTCAAAAACCAGCTAATCAGGCTTTTCGTCAGGCGCTACAATGTCGACCTGTCCGAATCCAGATTCGAAGATATTCACCAGTTTAAAAATTTTAATGCCTTCTTCACCCGGGAACTCAAGCCTGGCGCCAGGCCTGCTGCGAGCGTTACCGGCGCAATCCTGTGCCCGGCAGACGGCAGCATCAGCGAAGTGGGAGCCATTAGCAATGACAATCTTTTACAGGCAAAAGGCCGCTTTTTCTCGCTCGATGCGCTACTGGGGGGCGATTCGAAATTGGCGGCACAGTTTCAAGAGGGCTGTTTTGCCACCGTCTATCTGTCCCCCAGAGACTACCATCGGGTGCACATGCCACTCGGCGGGCGCCTGCAGAAGATGATCTACATTCCGGGGAAATTGTTTTCCGTCAACCAGGCGACTACCCGCAGCATTCCCAGTTTATTTGCCCGCAACGAGAGAGTCGTGTGCCTGTTTGAAACGGACGCAGGACCGATGGCAGTTATCCTGGTTGGTGCCATGATAGTCGCCGGCATCGAAACTATTTGGTCCGGCCAGGTTTGCCCCACCGCAGGCACTCGTGCTATCCGCACCACCGACTACAGCGAACACAGCCCACCGATCGAAATAGCGGGCGGTAGCGAAATGGGCCGCTTCAAATTGGGCTCGACGGTAATCGTCCTCTTCGGTCACGGCGCGATAACACTGGAAACCGATTTGCAAGCACAGACTCCTGTTAGAATGGGCCAGTTGCTCGGTCGCATAAGCGGCCACTAAAAATACCATCTAGCGGGCTGCTAAGGACCCTCGATGACACAAGATGAATTAAAACGTGCGGTCGCCCTCACCGCATATGAGTATGTCGAAACATTACTCGAAGACGACACCATCATCGGTGTGGGTACCGGATCCACTGCCAACTTCTTCATTGCAGAGCTGGGAAAAATCAAACATAGAATCGGTGGCACCGTGGCAAGCTCCGATGAGTCTGCCAGGCGACTGAAGGAACTCGGCATTCCGGTTTACGACCTTAATAGCGCCGGTCCTGTCGCCGTTTACGTCGATGGTGCGGATGAAACCAATAAACACCTGCAACTCATCAAGGGCGGGGGTGCGGCACTGACTCGAGAAAAAATTATTGCGGCGGTGGCGACAGAGTTCGTCTGTATAGCCGACGAATCCAAGATGGTAGGGGTACTCGGAAAATTCCCACTGCCGATAGAAGTCATTCCGATGGCCCGCAGTCACGTCGCCAGACAACTGGTGTTATTGGGAGGAGACCCGGTGTATCGAGAGGGATGTATTACCGACAACGGTAATCACATTTTGGACCTCTATAACCTGGAGATCCTCGACCCCAGGTCCCTGGAGCAACAGATCAATCAAATTACCGGGGTGGTTTGCAACGGACTGTTTGCCATCCGCGGCGCAGACAGGCTTATTCTGGGCACAAACTCGGGCGTTAAGACATACCTGCCCTGAAATTGTCTGCCGCTGAACCGAGCTGGGGCACCTCTGAACAATGCAGTGAAGTCCTGGCAGCTTAGGGCCTGGCCTGCGTGAAGTACTCACAGCCCGACGCCCTGATTGAGACTGAAAATCCCTGATCGGGGATGCACCCTACTTCCTGACTACCGGCGCTTGGCCTTCGCTCAAAGCGGAGTAACGTTTTCCGCCTGTGGCCCTTTCTGGCCGTCGGTGACTTCCATATTCACCTTTTGACCTTCATGCAGCGATCTTCTTCCTGAACCGTTGATGGCGCTGAAGTGAACAAATACATCCTTGCCCCCTTCCTGTTCTATGAAGCCAAATCCCTTTTCGTCGTTAAACCACTTCACGGTACCTTCTACTGTGTCTGACATATTGCTCTCGTGCTCTAAAATATTTGCTTAGTTTCGGCCTGCTGACAAACACCCTCGAGGGCTCGAAACAGGCCGAATTTCCAGTCTACGCCCCTAATTACTAGTTGGAAACTGAATTTGCCACGAAAACTGATGAATCAGGGCATTCATCTTAAGCTTCCTTCACGCTGTCTCACTCACCTCCAAAGCCTCGGCAAAAATTGGCTTCGGGGTGAAAAACTGCAGCGTAAATGCCTGTCGGCTCGCTCCCGCTTATCAATCAATTTACCGGGATTCATAATATTGCGTGGGTCGAATTTCTTTTTCACCGCCTGCAACTACTTAAGCAGAGGCGCGCTGGTATTAGTCAATACATTTATCGATTACGGAGAATACTCTGGATCTAAATTCTGCTGATTCGTTCACCAGATGGTGTTTGGCATCGTCGATTAAATAGGATTTCGAATTTGGAAATTTTTCCAGCAGACTCGACAAATTGAAGCGCCAGTCAACGGTTCCATCTCCACTACCCTGGACGATGCTAAGGGGGATATCCGAACCAGGCGCCCTGGCGAAGCGCCGTTGATAGTCTATCATCGCCGAGACCCATTCCCTGGGCAAACTCTGACTCTGTAGCGCATCGTCGCGCTGCAGATAATTGAGAAATTCCAGGTCGTGGCTGTTGCTGGAAAACGAGCGGCGGATCGAGTTTGGCAACCACTTCGACAGTGCATACAGTATCCTGCCCCAGGCCCAGTTGCTTGGTCGCAATAGCGGGCACAGTAACACGTAGTGTTGGATTTCGAAGTGGCTGGCCAGGTCGGTGTGCAGAAGCGAATCGATGATAACAGCGGCGCCTGCACTCTGAGCTATAGTGATCCAGGGCCGGCCAAGTTCCCCTGCATCTGCCAGGTCGAGGCAGCCCTTGAAGGCTTCACCGTATTCCCTGAAAGAATTGATGCTGGCGACGGGGCCACTGGAAAGACCGTGCCCCGGCAGATCGAAGATAACGACGTCGTAGCCTGAATCCAGAGCGTAGCTGATCAGGTGGCCGTAGAGTCCGGTGTGATCAAAGTAACCATGGATTAGAAATGCGGTGCCCTTATCCTCTTGCCGATTCTCTCTCGAATCAGTCCCTTGCTCCGTCGGCGGGTCATGATAGAAGTAGTGGCAGACGAGCTTGAAGCACCCGCTTTCGATCGTGCCCAGACGGTGGCCGACGCGGTGACCCCGACTGTGTAAATCGAGACCGTAGTGATCTATATAAGCGCCGAGTAATCCACTGTCGTCGTGGAACTCGCCGCCCCTGAAATCGATTGCAGGAAGACTTTCGCGCAGTTGATCCGCATCTGCTTGGCTAAACATAGGTCGGCTAAATTATGGGTACCTAAAATGTAGGATTATTTGGAAATGCGGGCAGAGACCTGGCAGAAAACGCCCGGCCTGCTGCTGGTCAGGCAGCGGTGCATTGTCCCCGCCGAATTAGCTAGGCCGTAGTTGCGTAGCGCTCAGACATTTCTTCGAGATTGTAGATTCTGCCAAAGTTCGTTATTTGACCGGCGCAGCCAAAAGCCTCCATTCGCTCCTTGACGATGGCTTTCATCGCCAGCATCGTCGGAATTAAAAATTTCCTCGGGTCAAATTCAGATGGATTCTCGGCGAGAAATTTTCGCGCCGCACCGGTGGATGCCAGGCGTAAATCTGTATCGATATTCACCTTGCGAACACCATGCTTGATGCCTTCCTGAATTTCTTGCAACGGCACCCCGTAAGTCTCCGGAATCTCCCCGCCAAACTCGTTGATTATAGCCAGCCATTCCTGCGGCACCGATGAGGAGCCATGCATGACCAGGTGCGTATTGGGAATCTTCTGATGGATTTCCTTGATGCGGCCGATCGCAAGCACGGCTCCCGTAGGCGGGCGGCTGAATTTGTAGGCGCCATGGCTGGTGCCAATCGCTATCGCCAGGGCATCGACTCCGGTGGCATCGACAAAATCCGAGGCTTCCTGAGGATCGGTGAGTAACTGGGACATGGACAACACCCCCTCTGCACCGCTGCCGTCTTCCTCCGCGGCCATTCCGGTTTCCAACGAGCCCAGGCAGCCGATCTCCCCCTCCACTGACACACCACAGGCATGCGCCGCTTTAACCGTCGTCCGGGTGACCTCGACGTTGTAGTCGAAATCAGCCGGCGTCTTACCATCCTCACCCAGTGAGCCATCCATCATTACCGAGGAAAATCCCAGCTGGATAGAACGCTGACAGACCGCCGGAGTAAAACCATGGTCTTGATGCATAACGATGGGTATATGGGGGAACTCTTCGAGCGCCCCCTGTATTAAATGCCTGAGGAAATTTGAGCCGGCGTATTTTCGGGCACCGGCCGATGCCTGCAAAATGACCGGGCTATTAGATTCGTCGGCGCCTTCCATAATTGCCCGAATCTGCTCCAGGTTATTTACATTAAATGCCGGCACGCCGTAGTCATTTTCCGCGGCATGGTCCAATAATTGTCGTAAACTAATTAGCGCCATGTCTATCCCTCGCTGTTTCCTGTTGGTTGTACATTGTGCGGGACCGCCATCTAATTTTTACTGGCTCTGTCTTCCAGGATTTGTACCGCTGGTAGCACCGCCCCCTGCACGTAGTCCAGGAACGCCCCACCACCGGTGGAGATATAGGAAATCGCTTCGGTGACCGAAAACTTGTCGATAGCGGCAACGGTTTCTCCGCCACCGGCTATGGAGAAACCGGGGTTGTCGGCTATCGCTTGCGCCAACACCCGGGTGCCCTGGGCAAACTGATCGTACTCAAATACTCCCAGCGGTCCGTTCCACAAAATCGTTTTCATAGTACCGACTATTTCAGCAAAATTCATTGCTGTCACCGGACCAATATCCAGAATCATATCATCGTCTTCGAGCTCCGCAACTAACTTGGTGCTGGCCGGCGCACTACCTGAAAGCTCTTTCGCCACAATAACATCGGTGGGAAGGGGAATATTCGTGGTCTCAAGCAATGCTGCCGCAGCCTCTACCAACTCCGGCTCGTAAAGCGAATTGCCGACATTGATGCCCCTGGCCGCCAGGAATGTATTGGCGATGCCACCTCCGACAATGAGTTGATCCACTTTCGTCGCCAGGTTCTCCAGCACGCCGAGCTTGCTGGAGACCTTGGCACCGCCGACGATGGCAAGCATTGGCTTCTGGGGCGCCTTTAAGAACCGATCGAGTGCGTCCAGTTCGCGGACCAACAAGGGCCCAGCGCAGGCTAAAGGCGCAAACTTGGCAACCCCACAGGTGCTGCTCTGGGCGCGATGGGCGGCTCCGAATGCGTCCATGACGAAAACATCACAGAGGGCGGCATATTGTTTCGAGAGCCCATCATCGTTGGCCTTTTCTCCCGCGTTTATCCGCACATTCTCCAACAGACTGATGTCCCCAGCAGCGGCCGTCGTCGGCACCACGCCCAGATAATCCTGGACCAGATTTACCCTGGTCCGAAGTAATTCTGAAAGTCTTGCCGCTACTGGCTGTAATGAGTATTGCGCCTGTTCGGAAATCAGTTTGCCTTCCGCGGGCCTGCCGAGATGGGACATCAAGATCACATGGGCACCCATAGATACCGCCATCTCTATGGTCGGCAACGCCGCCCGGATGCGAGTATCGTTGTCAATCTCATCGCCGCTCAGCGCCACGTTAAAGTCTTCGCGAATCAGTACTCGCTTGCCCTTCAGCTGCAGTTGTTGCATGCGCTTAAATGTCATCGAAAGCCTTTCCCGATCCGGGCGTCGACCCGGGTTCAGATCCAGTAATCGAGAGCCCCGGCTCTTAGCCTGGGTCCCGCGTATAAAGATATTGCGCCACATCCAGCATACGGTTGGCATAGGCCCATTCGTTATCGAACCAGATCAGTAGCTTGACCAGCTTGGTGCCGGCAACCCGGGTCTGATTCAGATCGACAATGGCAGAGCGCGGATCATGATTGAAATCACAAGATGCCAGAGGCTCATTGGTATAGCCCAGGATATTTTCAGGCATGTGTTCACTGGCTTCCCGGATTACGCCATTAACTGCCTCTGCCGTCGTCGCCTTTTTAACGGTAACCGTCAGGTCAATCGCCGAAACATTGACCGTAGGCACACGTATTGCCTGAGCAGCCAGTTTTCCAGTCAACTCCGGCAGGATCCTGGCGACGCCTTTCGCCAGTTCCGTATCCACCGGAATGATAGACTGCATGGCGCTGCGGGTCTTTCTCAGGTCATTGTGATGATAGCTGTCGATGACCGGTTGGTCATTCATCGCCGAGTGCAAGGTGGTAATGACGCCGGCTTCAATCTGCAAGGCTTGATCGAGGGCTTTTAGCACGGGAACGACGCAATTAGTGGTGCATGATGCGTTAGAGATGATTGTTGCCGTCTGCGGCAAGCGGGTGTGGTTGATGCCGTACACCAGGGTTGCATCGACATCGCCTTCAGCCGGTTGCGAGAAAAGCACCTTGGCTGCACCGTTATCCAGGTGTTGCTGAGCCCCCACCCGATCTGTAAACGCACCACTACACTCCATCACCAGATCGATGTTCAAACCTGCCCACGGTAGCTGCGCCAGGTCATCGGTGTTGGAAACGAGGATGTGATCGCCATTTATCACCAGAGCATCGCCGGTTTCTACGACCGAACCCGCAAAGCGCCCGTGGGTGCTGTCATAGCGGGTCAGGTGGGCGAGGGTCTTGCTGTCGGCGACATCGTTTATCGCGACAATACTCAAATCGGGATACTTGCTCGACTCATAGAAGGCGCGCATCACACAGCGGCCGATACGGCCGTAACCATTAATTGCTATGCGATAAGGCATGAACGTCTACCGAGTTAATAACTTGTCACCGGCGCTAGAGTAGTGATTTGGCCGTATCCACCACGTTGTTGGCGCTGAACCCGAAGTGCTCCATTAGCACCGGACCCGGCGCCGATTCGCCGAAAGATTCCATGCCTATGACCTTGCCATCCAGCCCTACCAGCTTGCGCCAGCAATCTACCGCTCCCGCTTCGACCGCGAGTCGTTTGCGCACTGCCGGGGGCAAGACACTTTCCCGGTAGGCAACATCCTGGCTCTCAAACACGTCGACGCTGGGTATGGAAACCAGCCGCGCCTTGATGCCCTCAGATTGAAGCGTAGCAATGGCCTCGGCACAGATCGCCACTTCCGAGCCGGTCGCCATGACGATAATCTCCGGCTCGCCTTCGCAGTCTCTAAGAATATAGGCGCCCCGGGGGATGCCGGCCAATTGTTCCTCGTTGCGCTGCTGGTGCACCAGGGTTTGCCTGGAAAACACCAGGGCCGTGGGTCCATCGTGTCTCTCCAGAGCCGCTTTCCAGGCCACCGCAGTTTCCACGTGATCGCAGGGCCGCCAGAGTGACATATTTGGCGTAATTCTGAGGCTGGCCAACTGCTCTACCGGTTGGTGGGTTGGTCCGTCTTCGCCTTGTCCTATGGAGTCATGGGTATAGACCAGGATGCTTTGCTGCTTCATCAATGCCGCCATGCGCACAGCATTTCGGGCATATTCCATGAATATGAGAAAAGTGGCTGTATAGGGTACAAAGCCACCGTGCAGTGCGATGCCGGTGGCAATAGCGGTCATACCAAACTCCCGAACACCAAAGTAGATATAATTGCCATCGGCCCGTTCTGAAATCGGCGTACTACCGGACCAGGTGGTCAGATTTGAGCCGGTCAGATCGGCCGAACCGCCAATCAACTCCGGCAATAAACTGGCAAAGGCTTCGATACAGTTTTGTGAAGCCTTGCGCGAGGCTATATTGTCAGCAGATTGCTGGCATTGGCTTATGTAGGCGTCAGCCTTGGCGCTAAAATGCCCGGGGAGCTGGCCCTTGATTCGACGCACGAGTTCCATTGCTAACTCGGGGTACTCCTCCTCATAGCAAACCAGTTTTTCCTTCCACGCTGACTCTGCGCTGAAGCCTTTCTCGGTTGCATCCCAGGCCTGCTTAATTTCGACGGGGATAACAAATGCTGCATGGGGCCATTCCAGCGCTACCCGAGTCGCAACGATTTCATCCTCGCCCAGCGGCGCCCCATGGGTTGCCGCCGTACCCTGTTTATTGGGTGAGCCGAAGCCAATAATCGTCTTGCAGGAAATCAGGCTGGGTCTGGCGGTTTCCGCCCTGGCTTGCTCGATAGCACGAGCGATTGCATCCGCATCATGGCCGTCCACCGACAGCACTTGCCAGCCATAGGCTGCAAAGCGTTTGCCGGTGTCGTCTTTAAACCATTGATCGACCTCGCCATCGATCGAAATGCCATTGTCATCATAGAAAACAATCAACTTGCCAAGATTCAGTGTGCCTGCGAGGGAGCACACCTCATGGGAAATACCCTCCATCAGGCAACCATCACCAACGAAAACATAGGTATGGTGATCGACGACCTCATGCTCGTCTCGATTGAACTGGGCCGCCAGTGTTTTCTCGGCGATGGCCATTCCCACCGCGTTGGCCAGGCCCTGACCGAGGGGACCGGTAGTGGTCTCGATACCGGGGGTATAGCCGTATTCGGGGTGTCCGGGGGTCTTGGAACCCAACTGCCGAAATTGTTGCAGCTCCTCGATAGCCAGGTCATAGCCTGTCAGATGTAGCAGGGAATAGATCAACATCGAGCCGTGACCATTGGACAAGACGAAGCGATCTCGGTTGAACCAGCCGGGATTATCTGGATTGTGCTGATGGAAGTCATTCCACAGCACCTCGGCTATGTCTGCCATCCCCATCGGCGCACCGGGGTGCCCGGAGCGTGCCTTTTGCACAGCGTCCATACTTAATGCGCGAATTGCGTTCGCACATTGCCTGCGTGACGCAGCCTTATCCGCCATCTAAAAAACTCCTATTTATCGGCCAATCAAACCGCAACCACCTGCGTCTGGCTACTCGCAATAATGGGCAGAGTGACCAGGCCGGCGCAATTCATTCAGAGGTGCCCTAAGATTTGCTTCCACTTGAAGCCGGCTATTTTCCCGCACCTGAAGTGAATATGCCACCGACAGGCCAATTAAATTCGACTCTTCTATCGATGCTGTAATCGGCGCCTTCTGTGCGCAAACCTATATCAATATATTTTGATATAGGTTTGAAATCTGTTCGGCTTACTGCTAAGGTAGCGCCTCTTTCGAAGGGATAAAGACCAGATGAGCGCTGCGGCACTGCGAGCCACGCAAGCACAACCACCCGAGTTGCTCGACCAATTGGCCGGGCTGCACAAGGCCCTGGCCGATCACTTACGCCTGCAAATCCTGAGACTGCTGAAAAACGAATCGTTCGGTGTCCTCGAGCTCTGCCGCATACTCGATATCCGCCAGTCGGCTCTCAGCCACCATTTGAAAATTCTGGCGACGAACCACCTGGTATCCACACGTCGCGAAGGCAACTCCATTTTCTACCGTCGAGCCTTCCTCTGTGATGAAGACAGTTACCGGGAAATAAAAAAGGAAGTATTTGAAACCATAGACGACTTACCCCTCGCAAATACTCAACGCAAGAAGATGAAGCAAATCCAGTTAGAGCGCTCGCAGCAGTCGCTGCAATTCTTCCAGCGCAATGCGGACAAGTTTCGTGAGAAACAGGGCCTCATCGTCGAACATTCTCACTACGCCAATAGCTTGCATGACGTAATCGACGGGCTGGGGCTGCCGTCAGTTGCGCGGGTGCTGGAGGTTGGGCCAGGCGAAGGTCAACTGCTGGTGGAGCTGGCTGCGAAGTTCAAGCACCTGACGGCATTGGATAACTCCAGGGACATGCTCGATAAATCCAGGGCGGCAATAAGCGCAGCTGGCTATAAGCAGGTTCAATTCATCCTCGGCGATACCGTTGTGGCGCGCGCAGAAAACCTCAGAGTAGATCTCATCATCTTCGACATGGTGCTGCACCACATCGCCTCCACCGCCAGGACTTTTCTCGATGCCGCTGCCCTGCTGAAGCCCGATGGCTTTCTGCTGATAGTCGATCTGTCTACCCACGCTCAGGACTGGGTAAGAGAATCCTGCGGCGACCTCTGGCTCGGCTTCGATGATGACGATCTTGATAATTGGGCGACGAAGGCTGGTCTCGAAGCTGGACAGAGTTCCTATCTGGGACTACGCAATGGTTTTCAAATTCAAATGTCAGTTTTTAGAAAAACCAAGATCGAAAGTAAAGAAATGCGTTCTGACTCCTGATTACTTTTCAGAAAAAGGGAAAGATTAATGACTGAAACAAGCTTATTTACATCTGAATCTGTGTCCGAAGGCCACCCGGACAAGATGGCCGATCAGATCTCGGACGCGATTCTGGATGCGCTGTTGGCACAGGACAAAACCTCACGCGTTGCCTGTGAGACCATGATAAAAACCGGAATGGTGGTGGTGGCGGGGGAAATCACCACCGAGGCTTATGTCGATGTAGAGGGTATAGTCCGGGAAGTAGTCAACGATATCGGTTACAACCACTCCAAAAGCGGCTTCGACAGTAATACCTGTGCTGTGCTCAACGCCATAGGCAAACAGTCTGCCGATATCGCCATGGGCGTGGATCAAACCGAGGACCATGAACAGGGTGCCGGCGACCAGGGCATGATGTTCGGCTACGCCACCAACGAGACCGACGTGTTGATGCCGGCGCCCATAACCTATTCTCACCGCCTGGTTAAGCGTCAGGCCGAAGTCAGAAAAAATGGCACCCTGACCTGGCTCGAACCCGATGCCAAGAGCCAGATCACCTTCCGCTATGAAGACGGCAAACCCGTCGCCATCGATGCCGTCGTACTCTCTACCCAGCACCGTGCTGAAGTTTCTCTAAAAGTTCTGCAAGAAGCCGTTATGGAAGAAATCATCAAGCCGGTGCTCCCGACCGAGTGGATAAATGAGGATACAAAATATTTCATTAATCCAACCGGTCGCTTCGTTATCGGTGGCCCCTACGGTGACTGTGGCCTGACCGGCCGCAAGATTATTGTCGACACTTATGGCGGCATGGCCCGTCACGGCGGCGGCGCCTTCTCCGGCAAGGATCCGTCCAAGGTCGACCGCTCGGCCGCCTACGCCGCCCGCTATGTTGCCAAAAACCTTGTCGCCGCCGGCATTGCCGACCGCTGTGAACTGCAATTGTCCTATGCCATCGGTGTGGCCGAACCGACTTCTATCAGCATCGAAACATTTGGCACCAATAAGATCAGTAACGAGCAAATTATCAGCTTGATTCGAACGCATTTTGAATTGAAGCCCAGGGGATTAATCAAGATGCTGGACCTGCTCCGACCCATTTACAGATCGACTGCCGCCTACGGTCACTTCGGCAGAGACGATGTAGATTTCAGCTGGGAAAAAACAGACAAAGCCGATGCGTTAAGAAGCGACGCCGGACTCTAATTGAACCGATGGAGCACACTATGAATAACTTATCTGTATCTGAGAAGCACTCCCTCACTGCGGACTACAAAGTAGCCGACATGTCACTGGCCGACTTCGGTCGCCGGGAAGTCACCCTGGCAGAAGCCGAAATGCCGGCGCTGATGAGTCTGCGCGCCAGATATTCCGCATCCAAACCCCTGGCCGATGCGAGGATTCTTGGCTGTATCCATATGACGGTGCAAACCGCCGTGTTGATCGAAACCCTGGTGGAACTCGGTGCCGAAGTACGCTGGTCTTCGTGTAATATTTTCTCCACTCAGGACCATGCCGCAGCCTGTATTGCCGCCGCAGGTATTGCGGTCTATGCCTGGAAGGGCCAGACCGAAGCCGAGGGCGAGTGGTGCATCGAACAGACCATCCTCAAGGACGGTGAGCCCTGGGATGTGAATATGATTCTGGATGACGGCGGTGATCTCACCGCCATGGTGCATGACAAGTATCCGCAGCTGCTGGACCACATCCATGGCATTACCGAAGAAACCACGACCGGCGTACATCGCCTGGTAGAGATGCTGGAAGATGGCTCGCTTAAAGTTCCCGCAATCAATGTGAATGATTCTGTCACCAAGTCCAAGAACGATAATAAATACGGTTGCCGCCACAGTCTCAACGATGGCATCAAGCGCGGCACCGATATGTTGTTGGCCGGCAAGCAGGCGCTGGTCGTGGGCTACGGCGATGTAGGTAAGGGTTCATCACAGAGCCTGCGGCAGGAAGGCATGATCGTGAAGATTGCCGAGATCGATCCCATCTGCGCCATGCAGGCCTGCATGGATGGCTTCGAAGTGGTTTCTCCTTACATCGATGGGGTTAACACGGGAACGGCTGATGGTATTAACCGCGAGCTACTGTCAAAACTGGATTTGATCGTTACCACCACTGGCAACGTTAACGTCTGCGACAAATTCATGCTCTCTCAGGTAAAGCCCGGGGCGATTATTTGCAACATCGGTCATTTCGATAACGAAATTGACACCCAGTACATGCGCGATAGCTGGGATTGGGAAGAAGTGAAGCCGCAGGTTCACAAGATCTATCGTAGCGGTACCGGCAACAAGGAAGACTATTTAATTCTCTTGTCAGAAGGGCGGCTGATAAATCTTGGCAATGCCACCG